>Ga0209804_1000032_pt1 | contig 113884 bp, 97 predicted proteins | sample GraSoiAngelo_139_FD_185896 | JGI IMG/M metagenome (GOLD analysis project Ga0209804, IMG submission 185896) | Grasslands soil microbial communities from the Angelo Coastal Reserve, California, USA - 14_0929_12_20cm (SPAdes) (version 2) | ecosystem: Environmental > Terrestrial > Soil > Grasslands... | reverse complement strand
TGCGCGATACAAGCCGATTTTTCCAAATTACCGGAAAAAGCCGGGCGAAGAGGTGCCGTTCCGGCAAGCTGTGCTTCCGGGATGGACGGGATCGCTGCCCGTTTCCGTGTTTTATGCGAAAGACGGACGGCAGGTGGGAAGTTTCCTGGGCGAGCGGAACCGGGAAACCTATGAAGGAGCGATTCGCTCTCTCCTGGGCTTGCAGGCAAATTAACCTCACGCAAACCTGCCGGCTCTCTAAGATTTCTGAGTGAGATTTCGTCCGGGAGTTACTGTGCTTAATACCAAGGGCAATCGAATCACGTATTTTGGCCACGCGACTTTTTCACTCACGACACCGTCAGGACAAGTGGCGCTGATTGATCCTTGGGTGATGACGAATCCTTGGTGCCCTGAAGAGTTGAAGAACGTGTCCAGGCTGGATGCGATCTTCCTGACCCACGCACATACCGACCACCTGGGGGACCTGCTGGCGCTGGCCAAGCAGCACCGGCCCAAGATTGCCGCGATTTTCGAGACCTGCCTGTGGATCGAGAGCAAGGGCTTCGTGGAAGAAACCTGTCCGATGGGAAAGGGCGGGTCGCAGAGAATCGGCGATTTTGAAATTACCATGACGCACGCGTTTCATTCGAATTCGATTGATGAAGATGGCGTGCGCCACTATGGCGGAGAGGCGGCCGGATATATCATTCGCATGCCAGGCGGGTTCACGGTTTATCACGCGGGCGACACGGCGCTTTTCGGCGACATGAAGTTGATCGGTGAACTGCATAAACCGGATCTGGCGATGCTGCCCATCGGTGACCGCTTCACCGCGGGTCCGCGGGAGGCCGCGTACGCAATTCGCCTGCTCGGTGTGAAACACGTCATTCCCATGCATTACGCGACTTTCCCTTTTTTGACCGGGACCGTGGAAGGCCTGCGAAGCGAGTCAAAGAAAATCAAAGGGCTGAAGATTTACGCGCTGAAAGCCGGGGAGAAGCTATGATTCGCAGCGAGAATCTGCGCAGCGGTTACATCCAGGACGACGTCGAGGAGTACCTTTACAAATTGCTGCCGGAGCGCGACCCGGTAGTCAAAGAAATGGAAGATTACGCCGAGGAGCACCGCATACCCATCATCGGGCCGGCAGTGGCCCGACTGTTGGCGCTGCTGGTGCAGATTTCTGGGGCAAAACGAATTTTTGAGATGGGATCGGCGATCGGATACTCGACCGTGTGGCTTGCGCGCGCCTCAGGAGCGCAGGGCAAGGTTTTTTACACCGACGGAGATCCTGAAAATGCTAAGCGCGCGGAAGTGTATTTCAGAATGGCGGGGGTGGCGAAGCGCGTGGAAGTGCAAGTTGGAGATGCGCTGGCGCTGGTGAAGAAAACACCCGGCAAGTTGGATGTGATTTTTATCGACGTCGACAAGCAGCAATACCCGGCTGCCCTGGTCGCGGCGCTGCCAAAGTTGCGCAGAGGCGGGTTGCTTGTTGCGGACAATACGCTTTGGTCGGGCAAAGCGGCCCGCCCCGCAGCGGACGAAGACAGGGACACCAAGGGCATTCAGGAATTCAATCGCGTCGTGTATGCGTCGAAAGAACTTTATCCCGTGCTGATTCCGCTGCGCGACGGCGTGACCGTTTGCCAGAAACTGTAGTTCGCAGCGAGTCGGCTACGAGCGGAAGAAATTGCGGACAAGGAAGCCGAGATTGGCGGGGCGCTCCGCCAAGCGGCGCATGAAATAGGGGAACCAGTCGCTGCCAAACGGGATGTAAATGCGCACTCGATAGTCATCCTTTACCAAGCGGCGCTGCAGGTCAGTGCGTACGCCATAGAGCATCTGAAATTCAAAATCGTCCTTGGAGATTCCCTTCGATGCAGCATAACGAATAGTTGCTGCAATCATGCGCGGATCGTGCGTTGCAATGGCGTGGTAAAAGCCGCTGGAGAGGAGAATCTGCATCAGGCGGATGAAATTGGCGTCGACATCGGCTTTCCTGGGGAATGCCACATCTTCCGGCTCTTTATAGGCGCCCTTGACCAAGCGAATGCGGCAGCCACAGGACAAAAGGTCCGCGACGTCTTTTTCGCTGCGATAGAGATAAGATTGAATCACCGTGCCGACCGCCGGATTGCGCGAGCGGACGCGCTTGACTAGGTCAATGGTGCGCTGCGTATAGGCTGAACCCTCCATATCAATTCGCAGAAAATTATCAAAACCGGCAGCACGCTCCACGATGGAGAGCACCAAGCCGGCGCAAAATTCGCTGTTAATTTCCAGGCCGAGTTGCGTAAGCTTGCAGGAAACGTTGGCCAGAAGATCTTCCTGAGCGATGATTTCGAAGATTTCGAGATACTCGTCGCGGGAACGCTGCGCGTCGGAAGTGGTGGAGACATTTTCGCCGAGATAATCCAAGCTGGCGGCCATGCCCGCGTCATTGCAACGCCTGGCGGCGGCAACGGCTTCTTGTAGAGTCTCACCGGCAACAAACCGGCGCGCCAAGCGGCGCGTGGTGCCATTGGAGGTGACCCAAGTCCCGAATTTCTTGTTTTCGGAAAGCTTCAGAAGTGTGGACCGAAGCATGCCGGTCAATTATCGCAGGCTGGAAGGAGAGGCACTAGTGTTTGTGTTCTTCCAAGAACCGTTCCGCGTCGATGGCGGCCATGCAGCCAGACCCGGCGGCGGTGACCGCCTGGCGATAGCGGTGGTCCTGCACATCGCCGGCGACAAACACGCCTGGAATGGAAGTCAGGCTGCCATGCTTGGCGATCAGGTAGCCGTTGGAATCCATTTCCAGTTTTCCCTTGAACACGGTCGTATTCGGGTCGTGGCCGATGGCCACGAAAACGCCGTCGACGACGAGTTCGCGGGTGTCCTTCGATTCGGTATTGCGAAGGCGCACCCCTTCCACGAGGCCCTTCGGTGCAAGGATTTCTTCGACCACAAACGGCGTGACGAATTCCACTTTCTCATTCTTTTTTGCGCGGACAATCATGATTTTGGAAGCGCGAAATTCCTTCCGGCGGTGAATCAGGCAAACCTTACTGGCATAACGCGAAAGAAAGTTGGCTTCTTCCATCGCGGAATCGCCGCCCCCGACGACAGCGATTGGTTTGCCGCGAAAGAAATAGCCGTCGCAAGTGGCACAGGTGGAAACCCCGTGGCCGATCAACTCTCGTTCGCCTTTCAACCCGAGCAGACGAGCCGACGCCCCCGCGGCGACAATCACAGCTTCCGTTTCGTAGGTATGTTTTCCCGCGATGATCTTGAAGGGGCGCTTGTGGAGGTTGACTTCCGTGACGGCGCCAGCCTTGAATTCGGCGCCGAATTTCTGCGCCTGCTTGCGCATGTTTTCAATCAGCTCCGGCCCAAGGATTCCGTCAGGGAAGCCGGGGAAATTCTCGACGTGCGTGGTGAGGGAAAGCTGGCCGCCGGGCTCATGGCCGTCAATAACGAGCGGCTTGAGGTTCGCGCGCGCGGCATAAATCGCGGCGGTAAGACCTGCGCAGCCACTGCCAATGATTACGACGTTGTGCATCCCATCCTTCTCCGTACATTAGATACATCTCTGCGGCCGCCGGATACAGCCGCTGTATTGTAGCATTGCCCACTTGGCGTTTCGGAATCCGGCAGCCAAATTGGAGAGATTTTTTCCGGGAGCCGCGTTGACCCGCGCAAATTCGCGTGCGTATATTCCAGAAGCGTCGTCGCTTGAGGAGGCTGTCACATGGATCCGCGCTACCCAATCGGAAACTTTGAGATGCCGTCGCAAATTACGCCCGGGCGACGGCAGCAAGCGATGGAGGAGCTCGCGGCCTTACCCGGCAAAATGCGCGCGGCAGTAAAGGGCTTGAACGACGGGCAGTTCGATACGCCTTATCGCGCTGGAGGATGGACGGTTCGTCAGGTAGTACACCACGTACCGGACAGCCATCTGAACGCTTACGTGCGGTTGAAACTGGCACTCACGGAAGAAAAACCAACGATCAAGCCCTACGACCAGGAAGCATGGTCCAAGCTGGCGGATTCAAAGTCCACGCCAATCGAGGTATCGCTATCGCTTTTGACGGCAGTGCACGATCGCTGGGACCGCATTTGGCGCTCGCTGAAAGCGGAGCAATTCGCAAGGCCGTTGATTCACCCGGAAAGCGGCGAGCGCAATGTGGATTGGCTGCTGTTCCTCTACGAATGGCACGGGAGACATCACACCGCCCACATCACGGAGTTGCGCAAGCAGAAAGGCTGGTGAGTGGCGTCCCAGAGTCCGGCTCGTGTAGGATGATTTTGGCATGTAAGGAGAGCGCATGAGTCGACCGGCAGGAACGTACGCCATTTTTGAGACTTCGCAGGGAAACATCGTGGTCCGGCTGTTCGAAAAAGAGGCGCCCAAGACGGTAGCCAATTTCGTCGGGCTGGCCGAAGGCACGAAGGAATTCACCAACGAAAAGACAGGGCAAAAAGAAAAGCGGCCGTTTTACGACGGTCTGATTTTTCACCGCGTGATTCCGCAATTCATGATCCAGGGCGGCTGCCCGAACGGCACTGGGATGGGCGGACCGGGCTACAAATTTGCCGACGAGTTCTATCCCTCGCTGAAACATTCGAAAGCCGGATTCCTCTCGATGGCCAACGCGGGGCCAAATACGAACGGCAGCCAATTTTTTGTCACCGTAGCGGCGACTCCGTGGCTGGATAACCGGCACACCATTTTTGGCGAAGTCGTGGAAGGCCAGGACGTGGCCAACAAAATCTCGAATGTGCCGCGCGATTCGAACGACCGCCCACGCACTCCCGTTACCATACAGAAGCTGCGGATCGAGCGCATCGCCTAATCGGAAGCGAAGCCAGAGGCCATGCTCACCCCAGAGCGGTTGCTGCGGGTCATGATCGAACTGATTTTTGTGATGCTCGGCGCCCTGGTCGCGTGGCTTGCCCTGCGGGGACATATTCTTGTGAACCGGCACGGCAGAACGTGGCTGATCCTCAGCATCGTGCTTATCCTGTGGGGCCTGCGGGCTCTGTATAAGCCAGGACAATGGTGGAAGCGCTGGGAGAATTGGACGCGAGGGCTCTCTCTTGTACTCCTGGGAATCTTGATGCTAGCGATGACCCGCGTCCCTTTTGCGTGGGTAGGACCCCTGCTCGCGGCCATAGGCGCGGTTCTGGTCCTGCGCGGGATTTTGGCTTCAACGCTGCTCTTTCGTCCGCGCTAAGATAATCCTCTGCGGCGGGCATCGGCCCCTGTTTTTAAACTTACCGGCCGGCTCCTCTATTTTTCTGTTCTTCTCGGATATAATCCGCGCAAAAGATGGCCCTCGCAAAAAGCGGTGAATCCACTTGGGGCCGTCATTCACCTTCATGAAAAACAAGGAGGAAGACCGTGCTGAAGGAATTTAAGGAATTTGTCATGCGTGGGTACGCCATGGACATGGCCGTCGGCATAATCATCGGGGCGGCGTTCAGCAAAGATGATGCCGCCGCTCGGCCACTTGATTGGCAAAGTGGATTTCTCGAACTTCTTCCTCAGCTTGAATGGCAAGAGTTATGCGTCGCGGTCGGAAGCCAAATTGGACCACGGAGCCACACTGAATTACGGCATTTTCCCGAACAACGTCATCAAATCTTTGATTGTCGCCTTCGCCGTCTTTCTCTATCGTGCAGCAGGTAAATCGCTGGACCAAGAAGCCCGCGCCCACGGCGGCGCCGACCACGAAAGAGTGCCCACAATGCGCGATGACTATTCCCATCGCGGCGAAGCGCTGCGGTCACTGCACAACGCAACTCGCCTAGACAGATTGCGAGGAAGGAATGCGGGCTTGCGTCCCCGCCTATGACGATAACTTGCGTTTCTTCTGATTCTCTTCGAGGTGCTTGCGCAAGCGGCAGACAGCGTCATCTTCGTGCCCTTCGTCCAATTCTTTCTGAACTTCTTCCAGCGCGAAGTGGACCACGTCGTGATGGTGCAATTCGAGGGGCGCTACCAGATCGCTGAAACGCAACCACAAGCGGTGCAGCAGATTGATCTCATTGGCCGTGAGGTTGGGCGCGTGGGGACCGAGGACCTTGTAGAGCTTGTCCCCGTTGGGCATATGGATTTCCAGGTTGAACTGCGGCTTTGTATCGCCCAGTTTTTCCCAGGCTTCGCCAATCTGCCGGGCCTGTTCCTCTGTGGTCTCTCTCGAGGAATGGCCAAGGACAATGGTGCTGGACTGCAGCGAAGTGGCCGCGCGAAGAATACCTTCCGCTAGATCGTTCGCGGCGACGACGGCGAGGCGGATGGATTTGCCGCGTTTTTCCGCCATCGCCAGCGCCTGCGAGAAAAGCCGCTGCTCGATGCCGCCGAAAAGCTGTTCGGCCTCGAGTTCGTATTCGCCGGAAGCGGAACGGCGCAATAATCGCACGTGAAGAACGACGACGTCGCGCCTGCCTGGCTTCACACGGTCCAGGACATTACCCAGGTGATATAAGGAGTGGATGTTGCTGACGGGCACGAGAATATTGCCGGGACGAACTCCGACGGCCTGCGGCGTCAGCTCGCTTTCCATTTCCAAGTGGAATTGGTCCATCTCCACGTGCCTGGCGGCGCCGCGCCCGCGATGCGTGACTCTCTCCGAAATGGTGAAGACAATGAAAAGCAGGACGGAAAACGTTACGCCCGCAATGGTGGCTTCTTCTTTCGTGAACAGGTTTACAACCGCGATGCCGAGCAGGACGAGCGTAATAAGGCCGAGCCCCAGCGGAATCTCCACGCCAAAGAGCCTGAAATTCAGCGGCACACGATATTCGCGGTCGCCGGGATGCGTGTAACGGAGGACCAAGACGGCCATGCCCTTCATGGCGAAACTCCAAATAACGCCGAAAGCGTACAAGTTCGCAAGGAAGGTGACGTCGCCGCGGCTGATTATGATCGTGAGGATTTGCAGACCGGCGATGATGTTGATGATGCGATAGGAAGTGCCAAACCGGCGGTGAGGCTGACGGAACCAGTCGGCGAGAACGCCATCTTCCGAGACGCGGTTCAGTACGCCGTTCGAACCCACAATGGCCGTGTTCACGGCGCCGGCCAGAATCAGCGTGCCTACGACGACGACGAAGCCGTGGAAGAGCAACCGAAGCAAAAACGGTCCTTCCAAATTCATGGCCAATCCGCCAATTAGATTTTCCAAATAATGTTGGCGAACGTCGTCGGGAATGAGCATCACCGCAAAAAACGAAACCAGCGAAGTAAATACCAGGCTATAAATAAAGATGACCAACCCGGTTTTCTTGAGGTTGGGCAGCTTGGGAGACTCGATTTCGCGGTACACCTGCGCCAGAGACTCTTCTCCGCTCATCGCCAGCACGGAATGCCCAAGGCCGACAAAAATCGCGATAACACCGGCAAGGTGCCCGAATTGGACGCCGTACAGCCAACCCAGGGCATTGGGTCCAAGCTTCAGATTCTTCGGATGAGGCAGCGGGGGAAGCGCGGGATGCCGGAGCGAAATGGTGTACAGGCACCAGCCAATCAGGATCACGACCATTACGGTCGTGAACTGCATGATGCGCATGGCCTTCTGGCCGGATTCCGGAACGCCCTTGATGTTGTACCACCAGAAATAGACGGTGACGAAAATTGCGAACATCGCGGCGCCCGCGCCCGGCGCAATGTGCAGAGGGATGTGAATATAATCAAACGTCTCGTTGGCCAGGCCGACAATGTACTGGCCCGCGGCCACGCCGCTAATCGGTCCGGTTAGAATATAGTCGAACATCAGCGCAGAAACACTGAACTTAGCAAGCGTTCCGCCCATGGCCTCCTTGACCACGCGGTAGACGCCCCCGCGCACAAACATGCTGCAGCTCTCCACGTAAATCGCGCGCACGGCGTAGGAAAACAGCATGATGGCGAGAATGAACCAGGGTGCAGCCTTGCCGACGTAGGCTTCCGCTTCGCCGCCCGCGTAATACGCGGAAGAGGCCAGGTCGTTGAGGACAATCGCAGCAGCACGCCAAAAGGAGATGAAACTCAGCAGCGCGGTCGTGGCCACCAAAACGCGCGGAATTCCATTGCCCCGTCTGCCCGTGGCAGCAGGGTTGTTGGGAATGCTGCTCATGTGCGGATTTCGCTACCTAGCAGAATGAAATGCTCGCATTTTTCCCGCGTGAAGTCCACTGAAACAGACCAGTTTAAGTTCCGCAAGGATCAAACGGCAGACGCCGTTCGAAACGCTTTCGCACACTCCGGGCACGGGCAGATGCTGCGGAGATGATCGTAGGCATAAATGCCGGTTGCGTGACCGTCGGTAAACGTGATTTGAATGGCGTAATTCCCGACCTGCGTGGCTGCCCTGGCGCGCGGTTTGGGTTTGAACATCGGAAGCGCGGGAGAGGAAACCGTTCCCGGGGCGAGAGATTTGAAGGCTTCTTTTTTGGCGCGTTCGTCGTTGCACGTCGCACAAGGGCATTCGTCGCGCAAATATTCGAAATCGTAATGGCTGGCGTGGCCGTCGGCCCAAGTGATGTCCACGCCCGCTCCGCTGGAGACGTGAACCTTGACGCCGGTTGGTTTTTTACGTGGGTCGAGGGGAGTGGGCATTTTGCAAGTCTACCGTTGACGGTTCACCGTCGAGAGCTTGGAAAAACAAACAAAAAAGCTGCGGTACATCGCAGAGAATAGAAGCAGGGAGCATCAAAATTTCAAGACCTCGACTTTCCGTCGCAGCACGCACCGGGAGGAATGGGATTGCCATGAGGGCAGGTTTTCGGATGCCCAAGGAACGTGCAAATGCGCGCGTCGAGTTCCGGGCTGATGATGTGCTCGAACCGGCAGGCTTGTGTGTGCGCTTCGGTTTCGTCAACGGCAAAAGTGTCCTTGAACAGACGCTCGGCCAGACGATGGCGGCGAACCACGTCGCGCGCGCGCTGGCTTCCGGCTGGAGTCAACTGCGCTTCCCCGTTTTGCAGCGCGACCAAATGCAGCTCTGCCATACGCGAAAGGACGCGCGAGGCAGGCTCTTCCGGCACCGTGGAAAGTTTTCCCGAGGCCCCGGCGGCACGCAGACGCGCGACCTCAGCAGGCTTCCCTTCCTCACCCCAGACCCAAATCTGTTCGAGGAGGTGATCAAAGCGAATTTCGTCGTCGGTTGAAACAGGCTTGCAACAGTCCGGCGTGTCCACCAGCGGGCAATTGAGCGGCTGACTCGGCCCATGCACCGCCGAATCGAAATGCAAGTATCCGTGCGCCAGTTCAACGCGGCGATCGGCTTGCCGTGCGATTTCGGGATCATGCGTGACCATCAAAATCGTGTGCCCGGCATTGTGCAACTTGCGGAAAATGTCGATGATGATTCTTTCGTTGGCTTCGTCGAGGTTGCCGGTGGGCTCGTCAGCAAGAATCAGCTTCGGCTGATTGATCAAAGCGCGCGCGATGGCTACCCGCTGCTGCTCGCCACCGGAAAGCTGCGCGGGCAGATGCGTGAGGCGGTCGCCGAGGCCCACGCGTTTGAGGGCTTCTTGGGCCTCTTTTTCGTCCGTGACGCTGTGAAAATACTGCGCAAGCATTACGTTTTCGAGCGCGGTCAGATACGGCACCAGATGGAATTGCTGAAAAACGAAGCCTACTTTTTCCGCGCGGTAACGGACCAAATCGTTTTCTCCCAGTTTCGCGAGATCCACCCCATCTACGACCACGCGTCCTGAGGTCAGCGTGTCCAATCCACCTAGAATGTTGATGAGCGTGGTTTTTCCCGAGCCGGAAGGACCCATAAGGGCAACCCATTCGCCGCCGTTCACTGCGAAACTCACGCCGTTGAGCGCGCGCATCGTGCCGTACTGCTTGATCAAATTGTCGATGACGACTTGCAGCGCTGCCGCGCGCGGCTGTAACTGAACTGGAGCAACCACACTCACGCTTCACCTCGAAACACCGATGCCGGGCGGATGCTCGCCAGCCGCCGCAGCGGGAAGGCGCTCAGAATCGCCACCAGCATCGTCAAACCCACAGCTACAGGATACACAATCAGGCGCGGGCGCGCCGCGACTCCAAAAACGGCTTTGCCCAAGCCGATAGAGAGAAGAATGCCAAGCGCTGCTCCGATTAAACCGCCCCCAAGACCCAGCAGCGCGGCTTCAGCAAGAAAGAGCCGCACGACGCGCCGCGTCGCTCCACCAATGGCTTTCATCAACCCAACGTCCATCTTGCGCTCGATGGCCACGTTGGTCATCGCTGCCATGACACAGAAGGCCGTGAGAACCAGGACGACGGCGATGGTAGCGGTGAGCACGCCGTTGATGCGGTTGTAGATTTTTGCCTCGCCCTCGGTGAATTGGCGAATGGGTCGGACGTCGGCATCGGGAAAAAGTTGACGGAGCGATGCGATGCAATTCGTGATTTCTTGGGGTGTGCCGGGCACGGTCAGTTCGATCATGCCGGCGCGACCGGGAAGCGCCGCCAAGTCTTGCGCGGCTCCCATTGCCACGATGACTTGATCGTCTTCGGGGCCGCCCGTTGCAGAGGTAGGGTTGAAGTTGCAGGGTTGCTCTCGCACGCGGGTTTGCAAAATGAGCTTTTCCTGGGGTCTTAATTGCATTTCAGCCGCAACCCGGGTGCCTACGTCGCAGGAAATCAGCGACTCGAACGGAGGCCCGTTGACGCCGACATGCATAGTGCTCCCGCCTTTGCCTGCAACGACAAGAGGCACTCGGCGATCAGAGCCAGTTTTGTAGGCCTCGGCGACGAGATACAGAAGCGGTACGACCTTGATGCCGCGCTGATACCATTCCTGTGGAATTCGCCTGAGGAGCGACTCATCCAGCGTCTCTGGCGAACCGCCATGAACGCTGTTCTCGCGCGGAGCAACTATGATGTTTGGACCGAAGGTGCGGAATTCAGTAGTAAGGCGCCGCTTGGCGTCCACTTGCAAGTTTAGAAGCGCGGCGGTGACGGCGCCGCCAGCCCCGAGCGCCAGCAGCATGACGACGAGCCGCCCGCGATTGGCGCCAAGCAAGCGCCGGACGATGCGCCAGAACATTGCTCGGTTCGTGTCGCGCAGCTCCGTCATCATTCGCCTCGCAGGATAGGCGCCGGTTCAATGCGCGAAGCGCGCCGCAGGGGAATGGCGCTGCCTAGTAACGTCACGACCGCTGCCAACCCGAGAACGACCAGAAAGACCAGCAGCGTTGGTTCGGGTGCGGCGCCAAAAATCTTTTCGCCCAGCCAGCGTGCCAAAACGATTCCCAGCGCGTAACCGACGCCTCCGCCCACAAACGCGAGCAACAGCTGTTCGGCCGCGAGCAAGAAACCGACTGCACCGGATCCAGCCCCCAGCGCTTTCATCAGGCCAATCTCCACTTGCCGCTCAATCACCGATGCGGCTGACGAAGCGCCCACGGCCAGCGCCGCCGCCAACATGGCGGCCAGAGTGACCAGCCAAAGCAGCATTTGCACGCGACTCAGGATCTGACCTTCGCCCTCCGCAACGCGGCGAATCACGCGCACCTCGGTTCCCGGCAATTCCTGCTGAATCTGAAAGGCAATGGACGAAATGTACGGCGTGCAGAACCAGCGGTCGTACTCCGCGGGCGTGAATGTCTTCGTGTCGCGCTTGGCGAACGCATCTTCCGGCTTGGTTAGCGCGCTGACGTAAAGTTTGCGGTATTCGCCGGGCTTGCCCGCCAACCGCTGCGCAACCGAGAGAGGCGCCACGATAGCCTCGTCTTCCACACCGCCCGTTGACAAAATACCAGTCACCTCAAGAGCGACGGCCGGAGAGCTGTTTTCCTTTGGACTGACGTTAACGATATCGCCAGCGCGAAGCTGACTCTTGCGCGCAAGATTTTGGCCAACGACACATTCCAGATTGCCTTCTGCAAACCATTGCCCATCCACTTGCCACCACGGATTTGTCTTTTCGGCCCCGGTCAGAAAAGTTCCGCCATCCGGGACGGCCACGGCGTGACGCGCCCAAGTGCCGATCAATGTGGTCTCATTGTTGATCTTCGGCGCAAACGCAGTCTGGGAAGCCGGAGTCCAAGACTGAACGGGCACCTCCAAGATCGGCGCGAAACCCATGATGTTGTTGTGCCAGAAAATGGTTTTGAGTTTTGGCAGGTCCGCTTCGGGCAGATACGCTCCTGCATTCACCGGGCGATAATCCACGCCGCCGATTTCGAGCGGCAGCGAATCGGCCTTCGGCGTGACCACTAGGTTTGCGCCCAAGCTGCGGAATTCTCTTGCCAGGCGGTCGCCGACGTCTAGCGCCACGCTGAGCGCCGCCGTGGCCACACCCATGCCGAGAGCTAGCGCCGCGCCGGTCAGCAACTTGTGCCGGGGACGCCGCCCGAAAGAATCGCCAACGAGTCGGAAGAACATGGAATCAGTCGTCGCGCAAGCAAAGCCCTATTTCGCGCCTTACTGTGGAATCTCCTTGGACTCTTGAGCTAGAGCGGTAAAGTCGATCACAATGTTTTTTTCCTCCACGTGCGCGGGCACGCCGATGGGATTGCAGCCTCCCTGGTTGCCAATCGAAGGAATGTAAATCGCGGAAGCGCAGTGGCGGCAAATCACGTTTTGCCCATCCTGGCGGTAGCCCTCCGCGCCGCAAATTCGGCAGGCATCCAGCGCCACTCCCCAACCATTTGGCTTCTTGATCACCATGAAGCGCATTGATTGCCCACCAGCGTTCACCGTGAAAAGGTGCATGGTTCCGTCCTGCACTTGACTGACGGGAACACGTACAACATCCCCCGCTGCCTCAATCACCTGCGCCGTGGGCGGCGCGGAATTCGCCCGCGCATAAATGAAATCCGCGGTCAAAACGAGGATTACGGTCAAAGAAGCCGTCGCCGCCGCAATCATCCAGTGGCGCTGCCGCCGGTTTTGCGATTCCAGCAGGCGCTTTTCCGCATCGTTCACCGCCCCGCTTGCCGCTTTGGCCTGCGAAGCCGCCTGCCATTCCCGCAAAATCAGCAACATGGCCGCACCAAAAATAAAAACGAAGAAGAAAAGCTCGTTGCGCACGATGGGCCCAAGAATCGCCATCTCCGCTTTGCTAGAAGGCAGCCAGCGCGCCTCGCTCAGTTCGTGCAAGCCTGTCAGCGCCAGTTGGAACGCTACAAGCATTAAAATCACGCTCGTGCCCGCGAAAAAGCGATGCAGTGGAATGCGCAGCGTGCCCTTGAAAAAGAACAAGCCCACCGCGACAGCCGCTCCAATCCCGGCAATCGTCCCAATCCAGGTCTGCAAGCCTTCGGTCGAAAGTTCCACGGCGCGCAGAATCAACGCCAACTCCACGCCTTCGCGCAGGACCATAAGGAATACAAAGAGAAAAATCCCCCAGCCTGCGGCCTTTCCGGCCCGTGCGGCGTAGGATTCCACCTTTTCCTCAATCTCTTTCCTCAGGTGGCGCGCAACCCGGTTCATCCATACAATCATCGTAACCACGAAGGCCGAGGCCACAAGAAGCATTAGCCCCCCGAAGCCGTCTTCGCTGATGCGCCAGCGCTCCAGCCCCACCGCCACGATCAGGCTCAGAGCTGCGGCCGCCGCTACGCCATACCATACCAATTGCGTCAAATGGCTGCGGGCGGTGCGGGAGAGATAAACCAGGATGATGCCGACGACAAGTGCCGCTTCCACCCCTTCGCGAAGCGCGATCAAAAATGCTGAAAGCACGGGTTGTCCTGTAGGTCTAGTTGTAAGTCATTTGCAACTACAAATTCGAGTTTACCTTACCCATGCCCTTCCGGTCAACCGGACTAATTCAGTCCTATTTCCATGGCAGCAGCACGGGACGCGGAATAGGCTATTCTGTCTCTTACGCATGGCCACACCTCGCCAAGCCTTGTCGCTGATCCTCTCGGGTTTCCTCCTTTTTTCACCGATCTGCTCCGCTCAATCGCCGCCAGCCACTCCGCAAGCCTACCCCCAACGGGTGAAGCCCGATCTCAAGCGCTCGCGCAAAGCCGCCGAACAGGGCGAAAAAGCTGAGGCGGCTGGCCGTCCGGAGGAGGCGCTTGCTGATTACGAAGAAGCTGCGCGGTATGCTCCACAGGACCTCAGCTATGCGGCGCGCGCTGAGGCGCTGCGGGGGAAATTGGTCCGTTCTTACACCGACGCAGCAGAGCGGGACGCGCTTGCCAGCCGTTTTGATCAGGCCACCGAAGACCTTGCTGCTGCGCTGGCGATTGATCCTACGAACTCCATCGTTTTGGAACGGTTGCGGCAAATCAAGAGCATGGCGGATGAAACTGGGCCGAAAGCCGCCCCGGAAATTCCCGGGCTGCCCCGGTTGAAGCCGCAGCCGGGAAAGCACCATGTCGATCTGCGGGGCGACACAAAAACGGTCTACGAACAACTCGCGGCCATGTTTGGCGTCCGGGCCACTTTCGATCCTGACCTGGTCGTGAGAAACGTTCGATTGAACGTGAGCGACGTGGACTTCAACAACGCGGTCACCATCCTTGCAGCTCAAACCGGGACCTTCTGGCGCCCGGTGAATGCCACGCTGATGTTTGTCGCAGCAGACAATCCGGAAAAACGCAGGCAATACGATTTGGAAGCCGAGCAGACGTTTCCTCTTTCTTCCGCCATCAGTTCCGAGGAGGCCACGGAAGTTGTACGCATCCTGCGCGATATCACGGCTTCCACGCGCATTGATCTCGACTCGGGTAGCCACGCCATCACCATGCGCGACACTCCGGAGCGGCTGGCTCTCGCCGGCGCTCTTATTCAACAAATCGAAAGGGCGCGCGGAGAATTGATGTTGGAAATCGAGCTGCTCGAAGTTGACCGCAACACCGCAAGGAAGCTGGGCATCGAGCCTCCTACAAGTTATAGGATGATCGCTCTCCCGCCCAATTTGCTGAGCCAAGTGATCAACGCAAGCAACTTGACTGCTCTCGAATCGCTCCTGGCCGGAATCTTTGGAAGTGCCGCAACCGGAGGCGGAACTTCGATCAGTTCCCTCATCCCTCCCCTCGTCGCCGTGGGAGGCGGCAAATCCACGTTCCTCCTGACTCTTCCCTCTGCGGCGGCGGACTTTTCCGATGCGCTCTCGCTGGTGCAGAGCGGCCGCCAGGTTCTCTTGCGCGCGCAGGACGGCAAGCCCGCCACTTTCTTTGTGGGCCAGCGATACCCCGTCTCGCTCTCGTTGCTCTCCGGCAGTCTGGGCACTTCGGGCTTTGCGCCAAGCCTCGGCGCAGCGAACAATCCTTTCCCCAGCACGTCGTACGCTGCCGGGACTGGCCCCATTGCCCTGGTAGCCGCGGATTTTCTGAATAACGGTTCTCTCGACCTCGCCGCTGTGAATGAGATCGATAACTCGGCGACGATTCTGCTGGGTCAAAACTCCACGCAAGGAACATTTGCGCAAGCCACGGGTTCACCCATTTCCTTGGGAACAGCTCGCACGGCACCTCCGTCAACCCATCCTGGAATCGCCTCAGCGACGTTCACCAGCAGCGGATGCCACGACCTGCTCGCCAGTGATCCTCTCGCGAATGCAGTGGATGTGCTCCTCAGCAACTGCGACGGCACGTTCCAGAAACCCGTCGCGATTCCCGTCGGGTTCAACCCCACGGCAATTGCCACCGGAGATTTCAATGGCGACGGGAAACAGGATTTCGCCGTGGTCAATGAGGGGGATGACTCGATTTCTATTTTTCTTGGCAGGGGAGACGGCACCTTTCCGACTACTCCGAGTTTCACATTTTTCCTGTCGAGACAATTGGCCATCGCCACTACTTCACTGCCCGACGGTGTTTTGAATTCCTCCGCTCCTTACAGCGCCCAATTGCAATCGATGGGAGGAACCGCGGCAGTGACCTGGAGTCTAGCAACAGGAACCCTCCCGGCAGGCCTCAGTTTGAATGCCACGACGGGGGCCATTACCGGCACGCCCACGGCGGCGGGAACTTCGGCCTTCATGGTCAATGCCAGGGACTCCGCCAACCCTCCGAATTCCGCCACAACTGCTCTCAGCATCACGATCAGTACCACCGCTCCGACCTTCGCGATTTCCACGGCCGAGCTTCCCAACGGAAGCATCGGAACGCCTTACGACCAGATGCTGACCGCTACCGGAGGAACCGGCACTCTTACTTGGAGCGTTTCTTCCGGCTCGCTTCCCACTGGGCTGAGTTTGAATGCGAAGACCGGAGAAATTACGGGAACTCCGGCGCCTGCGACGCCGGGAATAAGCTTTCCTTTCACAATAACGGTCACGGATTCCAGTGCCGCTCCTTTAACTGCACAAAAGGAGTTTACGTTGACGCCGGTTAGTGCCGCGGAGCAGGGCCCCGTCGCTGTCGTTCAGAATGACTTCAATGGCGACGGGAACCAGGACTTGGCCATCGTCAATCAAACAACCAACAACGTGACCGTTCTCCTAGGCAGAGGGGACGGCACATTCACGGAGGCTTCGGGCTCGCCGGTATCTTCGGGCAAGGGCCCGGTTGCGATTTCCGCCGGCGACCTGAACGGCGACGCCAAACCGGACCTCGCCGTGGTGAACCAAACCGATGCTACCGTCAGCATCCTGCTGAACAACGGGGACGCCACTTTCACCGCTGCCACCGGTTCGCCTTTGGCTGCTGCGTCCTCTCCTACCGGGGTGGCTATCGCCGACTTCAATCAAGATGGCCACGCGGATATAGCGGTGACAAGCGCTGGGGCCAATACGTTTCGAGTGTTCGCGGGCCTTGGCGCAGGGCTGTTCAGCTTGGCCGTCGAGCCTCCGGCAGGGCCTTCCGGCTCGACACCAACCGCAATCGTTGCGGGCACTTTCGCAGCCGGAGGATTTCCCGAGGTGGCGATTGCCAATGATGTGTCTGGGGCAGCCGGAGATGTCACCGTGGTTTCGGCGAATCTGTCTTCCGGCGGCGTGGCTCCGGGCGTCGCGCAGCAGCCATACCCGGCCTCCGAATATGTGGACCTCGGCTTGAAAATCAAAGCCACGCCTACACTTCATTCGAATAACGAAGTTACCCTGCAACTGGAGTTCGAGATCCGCGCGCTTTCCGGCACCAATGTGAACGGCATCCCCATTCTTTCGAATCGCACGTTGTCGCAAACCGTGCGCCTGAAAGAAAACCAGCCAACACTCATTACCGGCATGGCTGACAATGAGGAGACCCGCTCTATTGCCGGATTGCCGGGCTTTGCGGAAATCCCGGGCGTGAGGTATGCCTTCCGTTCAAAAAGCAAATCCCTGCAAGATACCGAACTGCTTATCGTGGTGACTCCGCGGAGGCTGCGGCTTGCCGATCATCTCACGCGGACGATTTACGCCGGCCGCGGCGATATCGGCCACAGCTCCACTCCGGGATTTCGCGGGACTCCTGCGCCTACATTGCCACAGCCACCACCACCTCAGCCTCAGCCCCCGCTTCAGCAACAGCCGCTGCAACAGCAACCGCCACAACCAGAGCCTCAACAACCTCACCCTCAACCACCACCTCAACAGCCATAAGCATGGCTAAGGCAGCGGTTCGAACACGACGAGCGGCTGGTAGGTTCGCGGCACGACCGCTTCGGCAATGGCAATCAACTTGTCTTGCTGGTTGAAGACGCGCAGCCGCGGTGCTTTTGGCGGCCCGCCGTCGAGTTCTGTCGTCGCTCCGGGAGGAGGCTCCATCCTTCCCGCCCGTAATTGAGAAACGGAGATGCTGAACTTCGAGCCGTGCCGCACGCGTTTTTCGATCACCGGCAAAACATTGACGCACGGAAAATTCGGCAGCAGGTTCTCCATTTTGATTAGGAAGTTCGCGAATCGGCCCGCCCGGCTAGCTTCTGCAAGTTCCTCCAGCGTGATCGCCTGCTCGATGGAAAATTCCCCCACCGCCGTGCGCGTGATTTCCGCGAGATGCGCGCCGCAACCCAATTTCTGCCCCATTTCGTCCGCAAGCGAACGGATGTATGTGCCGGAAGAACATTCGATGACAAAACGCGCGATGCTTCCCTCGGTTCCCGTCAGTTTGTATTCGTAGATTTCCACTTGGACGGGCTTCAGCTCGACTTCTTTTTTTTTACGTGCGAACTCATACGCGGGCCGGCCTCCTACTTTCTTCGCGGAAAACGCTGGTGGCATTTGTTCGAAGGGCCCGACACGCTCGGCCGCAAGCTTCTGGAGGATCGCAGCATCAAGCATCGGCGCTGCGTCCGGGCCCTGCGCTTCTCCGTCGGAATCATAAGTGTCGGTGGCAAATCCGAAACGGAAACCGGCCGTATAACGCTTTCTCCTGCCCGAGTAGAACTGCACCAGCCGCGTAGCTCGTCCCAGAAGCAACACGAGAACTCCCGTTCCCAGTGGATCCAGGGTGCCCAAATGCCCGATCTGTCGGAAACCCGCCAGGTGCCGTACTGCATCCACCACATCGTGCGATGTCTTTCCTTGTGGCTTGTTGATGACGAGCGCGCCGTCAAACGGCACCGGTTGTGGCTGGTGTGGCATGCGCTGAGTTCTTGGTCTTAAGTCTCCGGATTTAAGTTGTAGGTAAAACAGTGCGACCGCCCAAACTGCGGAACTGCGTTTGCGAAAAAAGTAGCCTTCTTTGCTTGCTCGACTTAGTACCTATGACTTACAACTGGGAACTGAAAAAGACTACTGAGAGCTATCTATTTCTCCATCCTGGATGGCTTGTCCTTCTTCCTTAACACTTTGCGCACCGGCTCGCCCTTCTTCGCTTCCCTCAGCAGCTGCTCGATGTGCTCGACGCGCTCCTCAGAAAGGTCCAATGCAAAGTGCAATTCAGGGAGCCGCCGAAGTTGCAGGCGCTCCACTAGTTCGTGACGAATGAATCCTGCAGCATGCTCGAGCGCTTTGATCGCCTCGGCTTGCTCCTCGCTTGTGCCTTTCACGCTGATAAACACGCGCGCGTGCTTCATGTCCGGCTGCACGCGAACTTCGCTCGCAATAATGCTGCCTTCCAAGCGCGGGTCTTTCAATTCTCCGGCCAGCATGGCGTTGATTTCGTGGGCAATTTCTTCGCCCACGCGTTCGTGACGATGATTGGTTGAGCTCATGGCGTTTTTGCGACGACTTAGATATTCTGCGCTGCCATTCCTGCCGCGCCTTCTAAATAATCTCCACGGCCTGGTGGATCAGAATCGAGCCGAGAATGCCGTCCGCCTCGTCCAAAACCTTCTGCAGCACCTCGTTCACGTGCTTCTCTTCGTTCGAAATCGTCACCACACCTACCACTGAACGTTGCCAGGTGTCGTGATGGTCCAACTCCGCCACCGCCACATTGAAATCCCGCCTCAGCCGGTCCTTCAAGCTGCGCAACACTTGGCGCTTGTCCTTCAGCGATTGCGCATCGGGGATATGCAGCTCGAGGGTAAGCAAGCCGACGGGCATCTGCGGCTCCGGGGAAACTCTGGCGGTTTATCTTTTAGCGGAAGGCCCACCGGCCTGCCCGGCAGCTTCCGCAGCGCTCATTTTGGTGACGCTGAAGCATTCCAGGACGTCGCCGACCTTGATGTCATTGAAGTTGGCCACGCCCGCGCCACATTCGAAACCAGTACGCACTTCGTTGACGTCGTCCTTGAACCTTTTCAGCGAGCTGAGTTTCGACGTGTAAATTACGGGGCCATCGCGGACGACACGCACCTGCGCGTCGCGCTTGAGAATTCCGTCAACCACGTAGCAGCCGGCCACCGTCCCCGCGCCCTTCACTCGGAAGGTATTCCGCACTTCGGCGCGACCCAGATACATTTCTGTGATGACGGGCTCGAGCAGGCCTTCCATGGCCTTCTTAATTTCGTCCGAAACTTCGTAAATGATGTTGTGCGTGCGGATGTCCACGTGTTCTTGCTGCGCCAGGTCCGCGGCCTTGCGGTCCGGCCTCACCCCGAAGGCGATGATAATCGCTCCAGAAGCTGACGCCAGCAGCACATCGTTTTCCGTGACCGCGCCCACGCCCGAACCGATAATCTTCAACTTCACCTGCTCGGTGGAAAGTTTCGGCAGCATTTCGCTGAGCACTTCCACGGACCCTTGCACGTCCGCCTTGATGACAATCGGCAGCTCTTTGATCTCGCCGGCCTTGAGTTGCTCGTGGAGCTGGTCCAGCGTGATGCGCCCTCCGCTGCTGCGCGCCATCGCCGCGTCGCGTTGCTTGCTCTGACGGTATTCCACGATGTGGCGCGCCTTGGCCTCGTCGGTCACCTGGAAGTGATCGCCTGCTTCCGGCACACCCTGTAATCCCAAGACTTCGACCGGCGTCGAGGGAGGAGCGCTTTTCACCGCGCGACCGCGATCGTCAAACATCGCGCGCACTTTGCCGAATACCGAGCCGCAGATGAAGAAGTCTCCCGCGTTGAGCGTGCCGTTCTGCACCAGCACTGTGGCCACGGGGCCGCGTCCCTTGTCCACGCGCGATTCCAGCACCGTGCCGCTTGCCGGGGCATCGGGATTCGCTTTGAGATCGCGAAGCTCTGCAAGGACCAGTATCGTTTCCAGCAGTTTGTCGATGCCCGTCTTCTTCTTGGCGGAAACCTCGACAAATTCCGTGTTCCCGCCCCACTCCGCGACCATCAGGCCCAAATCCGACAGCTGCCGCTTCACGCGCTCCGGCTGTGCTTCCGGCTTGTCCATTTTGTTGATCGCCACAACGATCGGCACGTTCGCGGCCTTGGCGTGGTCAATGGCCTCTTTGGTTTGCGGCATGACACCGTCATCGGCGGCTACCACCAGCACGACAATGTCCGTCACTTTCGCGCCGCGCGAACGCATCCGGGTGAACGCTTCGTGGCCCGGTGTATCCACGAAAACGACGCTGCGGTCGTTCACCACGACTTTGTACGCACCGATATGCTGCGTGATTCCGCCGGCTTCGCCACCGGCCACGTCCGCTTCGCGAATCGCGTCGAGCAAGCTCGTTTTTCCGTGGTCTACATGCCCCATTACGGTCACGACGGGGGGCCGCGGCTTCAAACTTTCCTTGGTCTCTTCCTTGGCAACCTCGAGAACCATTTCTTCTTCGAGCGACACCACGCTCACTACGCCGCTGAATGCTTCCGCTAGCGTCGTCGCCGTGGGCACATCAAGTGCCTGGTTGATGCTCGCGAATACGCCCCTGTCCAACAACGTTTTCAATAGATCCTTTGCGCGCACGTCAAGCTTTTCCGCCAGCTCGCGAATCGTGATGCCCTCCGTGATGGTGACTTCGCGCGGCGGGCGTGGCTCCGGCGGAGCGATTACTGCGGCAGCCGTGGCACCCCGGCCAGCCCCCTGACGCAGGCGCGTCGGATGCAGCTTGCGCTCTCCTTCGATCTCGCGCTTATCAATGGCCGGGCGCTGACGCGGTGGAGCCTTGCGTGCGTAAAGCGGTTTACCGGGCTCCGCTTTTGGTGGAAGTTTTTCCGGCAACGGCGGTAACATCCCGGGCCTGCCGGGCGTGCGCGGCCCAGGTCTTGTTCCGGTCGGGAGCGGCCCTCTCCGGTGCTCAAATGGCCGCGCCGGCCCTGCGCCCGGAGCGCCTTGCCGGCCCATTGGCCTGCCCTGCCCGGGCTGGGGACGAATCGGCTGTCCAGGCCGCGGGCCACTTGGACGCTCGCGGGAGATGTCGGGTAACGGCCCGCGGTTTCCTGTCGGCAGGGGACCTCGGTTTCCCGTGGGCCGCGCCGGCGCTGTTGGGCGCAATGGTACACCCGGGCGTGTCGGCGCACCGGGTCGTGACGGCGCAGCGCCGGTGGCAGATGCTGCTGCTGGCCTCGCCCCAGAAGGTAGCGACCCCGCCGGAGCCGCCGCCGTCGGCCTAGCAGGCGCAGTTCCAGGCTGTGCGGGCGTAGCCGCAGGACGAATCGGTGTCGGAGCCGTGGAAGGCGTTGCCGGCTTCGCAACGGTTGGCGCGCCTGCAGGCTCCTTCGGAATGGTTTTCGGAGCCGCAGGCGCGGCGCTTGGAACAGGGGCCGCGTGAGTTGCTGGAGCTGCCGGCTTGATTGCCGAAGAAATTGGCGCACCCGGGACAACAGGTTTCGTCACTGCCGGACCTGTGGCCACACGGGCTTGCGGAGGCGCCACCGGCACGGCAGGTTTCATTCGCGCGGCTTTCGCGGCAGCCTCCTTCGCTTCCTTTTCGGTTTTGGCGGCGGCCTCCGCCTGGGCCTCGGCTTCGGCAACGCCCTGAATCCTGTTTCTTACTTTCTCAGCGACGTCGGCGGGAATCGAGCTCGAGTGTGTTTTTTTTTCGGTGACACCAAAACCGGACAGAAGGTCAATGATCGCTTTGGCTTTGACCTCCAGTTCGCGCGCCAACTCGTTGATTCGGACTTGATTCGCGTCGCTCATACGCTCCGTTCGCTATCCAGACCGGTTACTCCGGCTTTGCTTCCTCGGCCCGTCCTGCCCGGCCTTCATTTTCCGCAGGAGCAGCTTCTTCATGCGTTTCTTCCGCCACTCGTGTTTCTTCCGCGGGAGCGGCCTCCTGTTCCAGGGAAGCTTCCGCCGCCGTCTCTGCGCTTTCCGCTGCCTCCGTGGCGCCTTCCTCCGCGGCTTCTGCCTCTGCGCCTTCCGCGACGGCTTCAGCAGCGGCTTCACCTTGAACCGCCTCTGCGCTCGTTGCGCCTTCGCCAGCAGCCTCCCCCTCCACGCCGCCCTCGTAGAAGCGGTTCACGGATTGATAGATTTTGTCCACCATCTTTTCGCCGATTCCCGGAATCTCCATCAACTGCTCCGGGGTCATCGAGGCAAGCTTCTCCACGGAATTAATTCCCGCGGCCTCCATCTTCTCGATGGTCTTGGCGCCCACGCCCGCCAGAGAAGTCAGCGGAGTGGCGGGAGCTGTGAGCGCCGTCATTTCCGCTTCGATTTCCTGGCGCTTCTCCTCCTCGCTCTTGATGTCGATGTCCCAGCCGATGAGCTTGCTCGCCAGCCGGACGTTCTGCCCCTTCTTGCCGATTGCCAGCGAGAGCTGAGAATCTTCGACGATCACTTCCAGCTTCTTGTTTTCCGGGTCAGTAATCTGTACGCGCGTTACTTTTGCCGGGCTCAAAGCCTTTTGCGCGAACGCCACGGTCTCTTCGCTATAGGGAATGATGTCGATTTTTTCGCCGCGCAACTCGCGGATGATGGACTGCACGCGCATGCCTTTCATCCCCACGCATGCGCCAACGGGGTCAACGTCCTTGTCGCGGCTCATTACTGCCACTTTGGTACGCTCGCCCGCTTCGCGCGCCGCATGCCGGATCTGCACGGTGCCGTCGTAAATTTCCGGCACTTCCATTTCGAACAGCCGCTGCACCAGGCTCGCATCCGCGCGGGACACGATAACCTGCGGCCCCTTCGCCGCGCGATCCACTGCCTTGATGACAACGCGCAGCCGCTCGCCAATATTGTAAGTTTCGAGCTTCGACTGTTCGCGCTTCGGCAGCCGCGCTTCGGTCCGCCCCATATCCACAATCATGTCGGGGCCTTCGGCGCGCTTGACGATTACCGTCACCAGTTCGCCCACGCGTCCGTTGTACTCGTTGAAAATGGTGTCACGCTCAGCTTCTCGCACCTTTTGCAGAATCACTTGCTTGGCCGTTTGTGCCGCAATGCGCCCGAGCACGTCCGTCGGCTTCGGGGTAAGGATTTCCGTGCCGACCTCAGCGGAAGGATTCTTTTTCTTCGCTTCCGTCAGCGTAATTTCTTTTTTCGGGTCGGTCACTTCCTCAACCACCGTGAACACCGAATACACGTCCACCTGCCCCGTTTCCGGGTTGAACTTGCCGCGCAGGTCTTCCTCGGACTTATAAAATTTCCGGGCCGCCACCACCATCGCATCTTCAATCGCCGACACCACCACTTCCGGCTCGATGTGCTTCTCGCGGCTCAGCATCTCGATTTGTTGGTAAAGCAAACTCGCCATATCGCGTCCCTAATCCCCAGAATCCCCGCCCTCAGCCTTAAAACTCTACGACCAAATTCGCCTTGCGAATCGTTTCCAGCGGCAGCTCCACCATACGCGCTTCCTTGCCTTGCAACTCCACGCGAACTTTCCCATTGGCAAACCCCGCCAGCCGCCCCTCGAAAAACTTCGCCTCCCCCACCGGCTCCGTGGTGGTAATCTTCGCCAGCCGTCCCCGGAAGCGTTCGAAGTCCGTGGCTTTCTTCAGCACCCGGTCCATTCCCGGCGAGCTGACCTCCAGGATGTACCCAGGACCCGGGACCAGCTCTTCCACGTCAAGAATCACGCTCAGCTGCTGGCTCACCCGTTCGCAATCGGCGTGGCTAATCTTCGGAAAAGGGTCGTGCACAACTGCCGTCGGTGACAGGGTCCCCGAGGCATCGCTAATCACCGCCGACGGCTGCCCCACCCGGTCGATATACACGCGCAGGAATCTCTGCTTGCCGATTTTCCATTCGACATCAACGACTTCCAGGCCCTCCGAGCGCGCCACTCGCTCGGCGGCCGCGCGGATCTTCTCCAAATCCAACTAGAGACTCCTCGACCCTCGCCGGTCCGCACCACACTCCGCCCGGCCCCAACAAAAAAGTGGGCTCGCGCCCACTTATCCGTTCGACCCGCTTCAGAGCGAAATCAGAGTATATTCTCCCTGCAAGCAAAAAACAAGATACGGGTCTTCCTGAATCCCGTATCAGCGAAAGCCCCTAACTCTTCGTGTATTCCGGTTTGGATTCCGGTGAAAGTCCGGCCCGTCGCTACAGACCAGCAGTTCACGCAAAGGCATGCAGAAGAAGAGGTTACACGGACTGGCAGAGCTCCGTACCCTGTAGAAATGGACGATCGCTTAGCTCACCCGCTCCGTGACCGGGCAATCCAGATGCGCTCTTTCCTGGATCGTCATGGTTGGTATCCGGACGCAACAGCTTCCGAAGCCGCACCCGGGCCTTGTGCAACTGCGATTTTGCGTTCCCCACCGAGCATCCCAACAGGTTGGCAATTTCGCTGTGCGCGTAGCCCTGAATGTCGTAAAGCACAAACATGAGCTTGCATCGCGGTGGCAGCTGCCTGATGGCCTTCTCGATGGCCACGCGATCCACGTAGCCTTCCAGGTTCATGTCCGGAGCTCCCCACTCACGCCGGGGCATCCCGGATTCTTCGTTGCTGCCCTCCGTATTTTCAACCAGAGCCGCTTTTGCCATTTTGGATCCCCGGATTCGCATCAGCACAGTGTTCACTGCCACGCGATGCAGCCAAGTCGAGAATGCCGACGCTCCGCGAAATCCTTGAATCTTTCGATACACGTGAAGAAAAACTTCCTGCGTCGAATCCTCGGCTTCGTCCGGATTCCTTAACATGCGCATGCAAAGGGCATAGACACGCGCGCTATGCAAGCGATAAAGCCGCTCAAAAGCTCCCTCGTCACCCCGTTGGGCCATGCGAATGACTTTGGACTCGGGCAACTCGCAAAATTCCGAACTTCTCTGACAATGCACCACATACCTCCTCATCCTCACGCGCACATCCCCGCGCACATTTTTGAAAGTTAAGCTTGTCGGCAGTTAGCCCCGCCAGCTAACGCCTTCAGCTTGGACGAATCAAAACCTGTTTTTTCGTGGGCAATCGCGCTGCCATTGCGGAATCTTTTTGTAAATGTGTGGGATATGGCGACTTACTTCTGCTTCTTTCGTTATGGGAGACAAATTTTAGAGGTACTAGGCCTTGCAAACCTTCCCCAACTTGCTTCCTTTCTTCTCAGAGTATTCACCTCACCCCTTTGCAACGGTTTTCACCTTACACGCTCGACCTCAATTTTCTTGCTCTTTTTGTTTCCTCTTTTTCGCCGCCTTGCGACCCGCGCTCGAGAAAGCGGGCTTTCTGTGTTTAGGAATGATCGATGAGGCGGTGATGGATTGCGTATAGAGCGAGTTCGAGGCGGTCGGAAACGCCGAGCTTATCGAAGATGTTGTGGAGATGATTCTTTACCGTTTGTTCGGAGATGAAAAGCTTTTCGCCAATTTCTTTGTTGCGGAAACCTTGCGCTACCAGCTGAACGATTTCTTTCTCGCGGTCGCTCAACAAAGGCTTCTCTCGGCGCGGTCCGGCTTCGGAGGACTTCGAGAACGCTTTCATGACTTCGGCGGTCATACGATTGTCCAGCCAGATCTCACCTGCATGCACGCGATGAATGCTCTTGACCAGAAGGTCCGTGGCCGATTGCTTCAGGACGACGCCGCGGGCTCCGAGCCTCATGGCGCGAACGACGTCGCGATCGTCTTCGGCGGCAGTGAGCACGACCACGCGCGTGGGCAGGGTATCGAAATTCACTTCCTCCAGGACCGCCAGTCCGTCCTTGTCCGGCATGCGCAAATCGAGCAGAAGGATGTCGGGCTTCAGCTTAGTCAGCAGCTTGATGCACTCCGCGCCGTTCTGTGCTTCTCCGACAATGGCGATGTCTTCGTCCGACTCGAGGAGCTTGCGCAGGCCATCACGGAAGATGGCGTGGTCATCGGCTAGTAGTACTCGTATTTGCTGTTTCGTTTTTGCCATATCACCCGAGCGGCACTTCGATCGTCAAACGCGCCCCGTGTCCTGGATTGGACTCGACGGTGAGCACCCCACCCACAGTTCGAGAGCGTTCCTTAATGGAAATAGGCCCCAACCGCAGGCGATCCAGCTCATCGGCGGTAAATCTGCCCGCAAAGCTGAAACCCTCGCCGTTATCATCTACTACAAGTACTAGGCGGCTGTCGTCCTGCGACAGTTTTACCACGACATGGGAAGCCTTGGCATGCTTTTTTATGTTATTGAGTGCTTCACGGTAAATCTGGAAAATCTCGCGGCAAACGCGGTCGGGAGCGCGCAATTGTGTCGAGTCAATTAGCAGGTCCAGGGCGATGGTGGACTCGTTGCGGTAGCGCTCGGCAAAGCCGCGCATGAGGTCCACGAGGTCGGCGCTTTGGACGCGCAAGGGGCGCAGGTCGGTGACGGTCTGCCGCAGGTCAGCTGCCTCGTTTCTTACGGTTTGCTGGAGGTTAGCGAGGGCGTTGACTTGGTCGGTTCCTGCGGCGGGGACCTTGCGCCGGAGGACATCCAATTGGATTTCGATGCTGAGTAGCGTCTGCAGAATGCCATCGTGCAGGTCGCGAGCGATGCGGCTGCGCTCGGCTTCAATGGCGCGAGCTCGTAAGTGCCTCAGAAGGAAGATGTTCTCAAGGGCCGGACCAATATGCTGAGCAATGCTTTCGAGCCAGACCAAGTCTTGTTTCTGGAAGGGCTTACGCCCGTTCAGGAGAAAGATTCGGCCGGTTGGCCGGCCACTCTGGTCAAAAGACACGCTCAGCAGGGAGCGAATCCTGAATTCCAGCAAAACGGGACCGGGCAGCCGGGGCAAGTTCTTAATTGGCCGGCCGTGGCGGCGGTCCCATCCAAAACCCGCACCTTGGCCGACAACCGAGTTCCAGCACAAAGTGGCGTACATGTCGTCCAAGAGAAAGCCATCGGTGCGCGAAAGGGGCATGCTTTCAGGAACCAGGCGGTCGTTTTCGCCTGCCTTCATGCGCCATAGGAAAATGCGCTCCAGATCCGCATCTCGATAAAGAAGCAGAGCCTCTTCAACGTCGAACGTGGCGCCGAGTTCCTGAAGGAAAAGGCGCAGCGACTCCGCCAGTCCTTGGTCAACCTGCATGGTGGCGTTGATTCGAGAGAAAAACTCGATTTGTGAAGCGAAGCGTTTGTTGCGATCACCAAGAAACGCGAGGCCGGCACCGCCCGCAAATGTAGCTGCTGTGAGTCCGAGCCAGGCAACCACTCGCATCCAGTGAATCTCCCCTTTTACGGCGGTCAGCAAGACCAGCGTTAATGAAAGAGCGCCCGCCAAGGGCACCGTCAGCTCAAATCCCCAGCGAATGCCCGCGGCATAACAGATAAACATGTACGGAAACCAAACCGGAACCGACGAGGGGCTGATAAACATGAAGTAGCCGAGCGCCAGGAGATCACAGGCCAAAGGGAGATGCCATGAACGGTTCCGGAGCAGACGCTCGACTTGCGTGATGACCAGCGACACGATGAGATAGGCAATCAGAAAAGAAACCGAACGGCGTTCCTGTCGCGAAGCAGGCTGTTCGAAAGCGGCAAGAAGTGCGAGCAGGACAAAAATCGGGCGCGCAAACAGAATCTGCCGCTCGAAGTGGTTGCGGTCGGTTTGATGGGCGCTCATGCGCGAGAACACTGGTCCTGTTCAATTAGTCTAACAAGAGGTGGGGAGATGATGACGCAACGTGTGCAAGGCTGCAACCTGGCGATAACGGGCTGGGAACAGCATGCGCGTTTGGGCGCGCTAAAGGGCGCTTTTCGCGGCCGCGCATTTGGCGTAAGATGGAGTGATTCCATACGGTGGGAGTAGCTCAGCTGGTAGAGCGTCGGACTGTGGCTCCGAATGTCGTGGGTTCAAATCCCATCTCCCACCCCACACCGCAAAACGCCAATAAAAACGCGGAGGCGAGTATGTTCCAGATGTCGCCAGGAACAGACTGGCCAGCAAGACCATCACAAATAGATGCAAACGCTTCATGGCTTTTCTCCCTTCAGCTTACGCTGGCGCGTGTTTGTCTACGCTGGCATTAGGATTATGGCTTCGCCGTCATTGAGGAAGCCTGGCGCGATTTGAGAATCTCCCTGGTTAGCAAATCAAGATTCTCGTCAAGCGAATGCTTTCTTGAGGCACAGGCTTCTTTGAGTTTGTCATTGTCTACGGGGTCAGTGTGCTGCTCGAACCAAATACGCACACAATCGGAGAAATCCGTCACTGTTGAGGACGTTTTATCCCATGCGCTTGACACATCTTGGTTAGCACCATGCTCCATTCTGAGCCGTAGAGTTAGAGTGGTGCGTTGCGCATGCCAGTTCTCGTCTGCATCGTTGTAATGGTTGACGATTTCTTGTTTCTTGTTGCGAATTGTCTTCAGTTCCGATGCGGTCCTGCGCCGCTCGTCAAATGCGGTACTCGTCGCTTGAATCATGTCTTCGCACGCCGCAATTTCACGACCCGTGACATTGAACGCATCCTCTACAACTTTTCGTTCGCGCTCAAGATAATCAGCAGTTTCCGCTCTCACTCTATCCCGCTCTTTTTCTTTGTCCTGGTATCGGGATGTAACGAACGCAACGATAACACCTCCAACGAGGGTGGTAATCAAGGCGGTTACACTGCTGGAATTCAGAATACTGAGCCATAGAGACTTGGTTTCACTCACACCTTCACCACGCTTACCCCTGTCGCTTCGCAACGAGTTTACGGACCACGGTCTTGCCGCCCCCGAGCGAGACTTCGTCGGATGCGGTCTCGCCTCTTTCTGTCTTGACCTCAAGCCTGTATTGTCCAGAAAACAATTCAGAAAATTGGAAGCGACCTGACTTGTCGGTTTGCGTTTCCGTCTTCTCCTCCGTTGACAGGTTTACGAGCGTCACATGCGCCTTCTTCAGGTGTTTGCCATTCGCGGAAATGACTGTTCCTTTGATAACTGCGTCGTGTTTGGTCGAAGTTGCACCGCTGCTTGGCGATTGGGTTCCCGGCGTCTCTCCAACCACGAAGATCGGTATTACAACGGTGAGCAACACTGTGAGGATGCTTCTCCACGTTATCCGCATGGCTACCTCCAAGGACGCGGAAGGCGGTTTGAGAGAGAATTTCCGAGAATCATGCGCAAACGGTTCCTTACTGTCAAGTGCTGAGTAATTTCCGCAACTTTGCATTCCTGGTTTCTTGTGCCGGGTACGTAGATCGCTCGTTCGGCATAACCTCGCACGCGCCGGCATCCAGGCACCTACTAACGGAGCGCATCAGTTTCGCCATGCGGCCAGCCACCAAGATGCTGCGCCACGGCGCCTCGCTGGCTGAAATTGGCGAGGTGTTGACCGGACGCCTTAAACTGCACAAAAAAGAACTCTTAGGAATCTGCCCATCGAACCTGCAGTAAACTCCCTAGCTCAAGTCATTTCCGATCTTGCTACTCCCGGTTACACTGGAGAGATGGATACGATTCATTGCCGCGGTGTGCTCTTTGATCTGGACGGCGTGCTGGTGGACTCGACTCCGGCGGTGGCCCGGGTGTGGGCGTGGTGGGCACGCAAGCATGGATTTGACGCGGACAAAGTAGTGCGGGAGGCACACGGGAAGCCCAGCATCGCGACGATCCGGGAGCTGCTGCCCAATGCCAATCACGAAGTGGAGAACCGCGAAGTGGAGCGCCGCGAAATCGAGGACGTTGGAGACGTAGTGCCCCTGCCGGGGGCGGTGGAACTGCTGAAGGCTCTTCCACTCGACAGCTGGGCGATCGTGACATCCTGCACGCGCAAATTGGCAGAAGTGCGAATTGGCACGGCCGGGCTGTCGAAGCCAAGGCACCTTGTGACCTCGAATGAGGTGACCCGCGGCAAGCCCGATCCCGAGCCGTACCTCAAGGGAGCGCTGAAGTTGGGAATTCCTGCAGCCCAATGCGTGGTCATGGAAGATGCTCCGGCGGGCATTCGCGCGGGCAAAGCCGCGGGTGCGCAGGTAGTCGCGTTGCGAACTACCGCGGATGACGCAGAACTCCGCGATGCCGGCGCCGACTGGATTGTGGATAACTGCGCGGAATTGACCGTGGAGCCGCGCGGCAATGGTGAAGAGTTTCTCTTTTTGCGCCGTAGAATAAAACAGTCGCGGACTTCGTAGAAACGGTTAGAATCCCGGGTTTCACAGAACCAAGGACCAATCTGCTTCGAGGAGAGAGCCCAATGAATCGTAGCCATAGCGTAGGTGTGCTGCTGGTGGCGCTGACGGCATTAAGCCTCAATGCGGTGAAAGCCTGCGCGCAGGAATCCAAGCCCGCCGAAAAGCCTCCCGAAGCGCCGGCCGCGCCACCGAAGGAAGAATCCTCGGTGACTGATCATACGATAAAAATCGCCGGCCAAACGATTCCTTACAAAGCGACTGCCGCGACCATTCTCATCAGGAACGACAAGGACGACCCGACCGCGCTGATCTATTACACGGCGTACACGCGAAGCGACGTTAAGGACATGAGCCAGCGCCCGGTATCGTTTCTCTACAACGGCGGGCCCGGCTCATCTTCCGTTTGGCTGCACATGGGATCGATGGGGCCGCGGCGCGTGGTGACCATCAACGCTGGCGTAACGCCACCCGCACCATACAAGCTCATGGACAACCCGGATTGCCTGCTGGACAAATCCGATCTCGTGTTTATTGATCCCGTCGGAACGGGTTTCAGCCACGCGGTCGGCAAAGCGCAAGACAAGGATTTTTGGGGCGTGGACCCGGATGTGAAATCGCTGGCGCAATTTATCACCACTTACATCAGCCGCAACAACCGGTGGAATTCCCCGAAATTCCTGATTGGCGAGAGCTATGGCACGTTTCGCAACGCGGCACTCGCCAATTACCTGCAGGGCCACGACAACATGTACTTGAACGGAATTGTGATGGTTTCTTCGGTTCTGGACCTGGGCACAATTTCTTTTTATCCGGGGCAGGATCTCCCCTACATCCTTTATCTGCCGAGCTATGCGGCAACAGCGTGGTTCCACAAAACACTCAAAGATCGGCCGGAAAACCTGAATGCATTTCTCGACGAAGCACGAAACTTCGCGCGTGGCGAATACGCAGATGCGCTGATGAAAGGCGATGCGCTCAGCAAGGCAGAAAAAGCCGACATCGTCAAGAAAGTTGCGAGATTCACGGGATTGAGTGAAGACTATCTCGACAAAGCCAACCTGCGCGTGCGTTTGTTCCAGTTCATGCAGGAACTGCAGCGGAATCGCGGATTGACGACCGGCCGGTTGGACGCGCGGTTCGCTGGGCCAACCTACAACCTGATCGGCGAAGCTGCGGATTACGACCCGCAAGATACGGCCATCAGCGGTGCTTTTGTAGGCGCGTTCAATACGTACATCCGCGAGGAACTGAAATTCGGCCAGGACAAGAGCTACAAACCCGCGGCGGATTTTGGCCCTAATCGCTGGGACTGGAAACGCGATGGAAGCGATTTTGGCTTTTTCCCCGGCTCGCCTAGCGTGGTGCTGGACCTGGTGCAAGCCATGATTTCGAACCCTCGGCTCAAGGTGGAAATGGAAGATGGCATCTACGACCTGGCAACGCCGTTTATGGAAGCGGAATACACCGTAGACCACATGGGGCTGCCGGAAAACATCCGCAAAAACATCTGGCATCAGTATTACGAGGCGGGCCACATGATGTATCTGCACGACGAAGACCTGGCCAAACTCAAGAAAAACGTGGCCAACTTCATCGACACTGCTTCCAGACAATAAGGCCCGTTACTCTCAGGCAATCTTTCAAAAAAGCTGCATAGCCGGGGTTTGCTCAGTCTTTAGAATAGGAATCGTCTAGTGGACGAACATTCGAGTCTTTTGACGACGGTTCGGTCTCCTCTAATCGGACCTCGTAGGATCACAGGACAACATGGGAACATCTACAGAGACGATCCCGGCCCGGACTGAGCAAGCCCCAGCACCGCAAAGGAAAATTCATACGGCGCAACTTGTTGCGGCCATGCTGAAGGCCAGCCCGCACGTGAGCGACCTGATTTTCTCACCCGGCCGGGCGCCGCAGGTGGAAGTCAGCGGGCAACTGGTCGAATTGAAATACAAGGGCCTCGAATGTCTCACCTCCCAGGACACGAACTCCATCGCCAACGACATCATGGGCAAAAACGACACGCCCATCCGCAAGCTAGAGCAAGAAGGATCCGCCGACCTGTCTTACGGGCTTACTGGAGTGGCGCGATTTCGCGTAAACATTTTCAAGCAGCGGGGGAGCTGCGCCATCGTGATGCGCGTCATCCCGGACAAAATCCCGGGCTTCGACGAATTGCATCTTCCCGCGGCGCTGGAAGAAATTGTCGACCTGCGAAGTGGGATCGTCCTTGTAACTGGCCCCACCGGATCGGGAAAATCATCCACGCTCGCTGCCATCCTGGACAAGATGAATGCAGAAAAGCCCTGTCACATCCTCACTATCGAGGACCCCATCGAATTCCTGCATCGCCACAAAAAAGCCACGATTCACCAGCGCGAATTGCATTCGGACACGCCGAGTTTTGCGCTGGCATTGCGCGCGGCGTTGCGGCAGGCGCCCAAAGTGATCCTCGTCGGCGAGATGCGCGACCGCGAAACCATCGAAATTGCACTGGAGGCTTGCGAGACAGGCCACCTGGTGATGTCCACGCTGCACACCATTGACGCTTCCAAGACCATTGAGCGCATCGTGGGAGTTTTTCCGCTTGGAGACCAGCAAGCGGTCCGCACGCGCCTGTCGAAAGCATTCCGCTTTATCGTTTCGCAGCGCCTGCTTCCCAAGAAAGGCGGAAGCGGCCGCGTTGCCGCGGTTGAAATTCTGAAATCCACAATGCGTACCCGCGAATACATTGAAAAGGGGGAAGGCGAGGGCAAAACGCTTCTCGATGCCATGCGCGACGGCACGACCGAAGGCATGCAGTATTTCGACGGAGAAATCGAAAAGCTGATTCGCTCAGACATCGTCGAGTTCGAGACCGGAATGTCCTACGCGACCAATGCAGGAAACCTTCGCCTGGAAATGGCCGACTTTCTCGAACAAGCCCAAACGAACGTTCCCGCAGGGAACCCCAGCGGAACAGAAATCGAGATTGAGAGATAGGTCTTTCGGCAAGAACGCTTCTCCACACAAAAATCGGTTATCCTGTAGCCGCCGCTGCTTCACGCTTGCGGTCTGAGTCGAAGACTCTTTCCCTGAAATGAATTTTTCCAGCAGCGACACGATGCTGCAGTTTCCTGGCGAATTATGGGTGCTCCTTGGTGTCGCGGTCGTCTTTATTTTGCTTGCCGTGCCCGCACCTCCAGGGAGCGGGCGTGCTCTACGCGCGATTGCGCGGCCTTTTGCGGCGCTGGCTCAAAGAAAAACACTTGCCATCTGGCTGCTCTTTTTCTTGGTAATCGGCATCAGGCTCGCCGTACGGCCGCTGCTTCCCGTCCCTGTGCCGGGCATCCATGATGAATACAGCTACTTATTGCTCGGCGACACGCTGGCTCACGGCCGCCTCACGAACCCCACTCACCCGATGTGGATGAGCTTCGAGTCGTTTCATATCAACTGGTTGCCCACGTACTGCTCGAAGTATCCGCCCGGTCAGGGCGCGGTGCTCGCGCTCGGCGAGTTGCTCGGTCTTCCGTGGATTGGCGTGATTTTAAGCGTTGGCGCCATGTGCGCCGCGATTCTGTGGGTGCTCCAGGCCTGGCTGCCCGGGAAATGGGCTCTGCTCGGCGGGGCGTTGGTCGCACTCAAATTCGGCGTTGCTAGCTACTGGATGAACAGCTACTGGGGAGGGGCGGTCGCGGCCACGGGCGGCGCGCTGGTCCTCGGCGCTATGCCCCGTATTGTTCGTCGTGCAGAGACACGTGACGCGCTGCTGCTCGGGTTGGGACTCGCGATTCTCGCCAACACCAGGCCCTACGAAGGTTTGCTTTTCTCCTTTCCCGTGGGCGTCTGGTTTCTTTGGTGGCTTGCAGGAAAGACAAAATCCCCGGTGAACGCGCAAATTCGCGCAACTCGCGTGCTTGTGCCGCTGGCCGCCGTTTTGGCCTTGACCCTCGCGTTCATGGGCTACTACAACTGGCGCCTCACCGGAAACGCTTTTCTCTCTGCCTACGTCTTGAACTCTCGCACCTACCGCACCATGGGCCTCTTCCTTTGGGACCATCCCAAGCCTCCCATGCAATACCGCAACGATCAGTTCGAAGATTTCTACAATGGCTGGGAACGCGAAGAATATCGAAACACGTGGGAAGACCTCTGGTGTGTTTCGAACGAGAAGTTGACGCGCACGGGAACTACTTATTTTTGGTGGGGCGCTCTGCTGCTCTTGCCCGGCCTGCCATTCGCTTTCCGTGACCGCAAGATGCGTCTTCCCGTCTTGCTGTTTGTTTTAGGCGCCGCTGGATTTTTCCTATTGATTTGGTCGATGCCCCATTACATGGCTCCGATAACCTGCGCGATTTTTCTACTTCTTGTTCAAGGGATCCGTCATTTGCGTACGATCCGATTTCTAGGGCGTCCCCTCGGCGTCGCTCTTTCCTGCGCCGCGATATGTTTACTTGTAGGGGAGGCCGGCTTCCGGGTTTCGAAACGCCAATGCGACGGCCTGGAATGGACATGCCAGGGAGATCCGAGCCGCGCCGCCATCCAGGAAAAGCTTTCTCACACTCCCGGCAAACACCTCGTTGTCGTGCGCTACGAAGAGGACCACAACATTCACGACGAATGGGTGTACAACGGCGCGGAAATCGATTCGGCCAAAGTCCTCTGGGCCCGCGAACTCGACGCGGAGCAAAATGCCAAGCTCCTGGCTTATTTCAAAGATCGCCACGTCTGGCTGGTCGAGCCGGACAAAGACAACACGGAATTGATTCCTTACACTCCCCTGCCCTCTCCCGCCGGGCCGTGAGCGACGCCGCTTCTGGCCTTCCTTAGCAGTGCAATAAAATGCAGTCCCCGACCCACAGCAAAACGGAACGGCCAGGGGTAAAGCGGCACGTCGGAATTCCAACTCTCTTCTCGCAAGCCGCACGCAGAAAAATATCCCGCCCATTCTTCGCGGCTCTTGTAGTTATACGTCAGCACTACGCCGTGAGGCCGGTTGCCAACCCAGTCCATAAAACGGAGAGTGAAGTCGTCGAGAATATTTTCATCAACATGATCCTTGAGCAGGACGAAACGGCGCGATACGCGAACGGCTTCGCGAAGCAAAATCGCGGGGTCTTCGGTGTGGTGCAGAACATCCACGAACAGGCACACGTCGAAAGAAGCGTCGGGATAGGGCAGCGTCGAACCGTCAAAGGAACGACACTCGATCTCGCACTGAGGCCGAACCAGGAACTCAACGCCTTGAACAGAGATGTCCGGCCGGAGCTCAGCAATGCGGCTGGCCATGGAGCCGTCACCACATCCAACGTCCAGCACCGACGCGCCTTGTGGGATTTGCGCAGCCAGCAGTTCCGCCAGCACCCGCGTGCGCCTTTGAAAAACAAATGCGCGATGCCACCGGCTGATCCAGCTAAGCGGCCAGGAAGTCTGCGAGGACGCTACCATCTATCTATCTCTGTTCGTAGTCGCCCATGAATGTGCCGCGGCTAATGCCCAGCATGCTCAGAAAAAAGGAGCCAAAGATTGTCTCCAGTCCAAGGAACAGCCACATGGACCAGAAAAGGACTTGTCTCACCTGATGGAGCGGGCCAAAACCTCCAACTGCCCATTTCCACGTAACCCAAGCACATCCAGCAAATCCGGTAAGAAAAAGGGCTCCTCCCAGAAGCAGGCCGGATTCCAGTGTTACACGGCGCAGGATTCGCCGTAGCGATACAGAGCGACGGTCAAAACGTTCCGCGTAGCAGAAAACTTTTGCAAATGCGCCGATGGAAAGGATCTGCGCGCCCAGAAGCGTGAAGATCACGCCGAAAATCATGGTGTGAAGGTCCAGAGTCACACGCGGCGAAATTTGCCTCGGCCCAGGCAACAGCCAAAGCACGAGGAATAGGCCGAACGTGGACAAGGCTGCGCCAGGGAAAAAGAAGAGCCAGTTTGGCGCATACATCAACATGAATCGCAAGCTTCGCCAGCCGTCGCGAAAGCTGCGGAGATGGGGCGGACGCCCCCGCTTGTCGGGCCACAGGATGATGGGAATCTCCGTGATCCGCGCACCAATCTGCGCCGCCTTGATGATCATTTCAAGGGCAAATTCCATACCCGCGCTGCGAACATCGAGCCGGTCGTAAAGGGAGCGCGTGAATCCGCGCATTCCGCAATAGCTGTCCCCGATGCGCGCGCTAAAGAACATATTCAGCAGCGCCGTAAGAACGGGATTGCCGAAGTATTTATGAGAAGGGGGCATGGCTCCCGGCTTGATTTCGCCGCGGAAGCGGTTGCCCATTACCAGGTCATACCCTTCCCGTAACTTTTCCACGAAGCGGGGAACATCGATAAAGTCGTAGCTGTCGTCCGCATCGCCCATGACGATGAGGGGACCGCGGGCAGCGGCAATTCCCGCTTGAAGCGCCGAGCCATAGCCGCGCTCCGGCACGCGCACCACTCGTGCGCCGTGCTCTTCGGCAATTTGGATCGAGCCGTCGGTCGAGCCATTGTCGGCAACTACTACTTCGCCGAAAAGGCCCGCAGCGCGAAAGGCTTGCACGGCTTTATCCACGCAAGATGCCAGGGAATTGGCTTCATTCAGGCAGGGAATGACCACGGAAACTTCCACGGGCACAGTCGCGTCCACTCGTTCGGCCTGTGACCTCTCGGACGTCAGCACAGATCCCATACGAGGCAACATCATACCGCGCTACGCCAGACATTTCACGCCGGCCACAACGCCGACCTGAACGATTCTGACTCAAGCGATCACCTTGAATTGGGCATCTTTTTATGGGAGTCTTCGATGGCTCTCTGTCCCAGAGAAAGTCAGTTGATCAAGAGAATGTCCGAGACCCAGATAAACACGGAACCACCCCAGGCGCTATCTCACGATCCCTGGGAATCCGCTTATTTGCGTTTTGAGACACCGGAAGAGGAAATCGGCAAGTTCATCGGCCGCCTCAACCGCCTAGGCGCCGCTCAGTGGCCCCGCGACACGGAGATTGTCGAGCTTTTTTGCGGGCGCGGAAACGGCTTGATCGCGCTGGAACGGCTGGGGTTCACACGCCTGGAAGGCGTGGACCTTTCTCCCCGGCTGATCGCTGAGTACAGAGGCCCCGCGAAATGTATTGTCGCCGACTGCCGTAAGCTTCCTTTCGAGGCTCGCAGCAAGGACGTACTCATCGTTCAGGGCGGTTTGCACCATCTTCCGAACCTCCCGCCCGATTTGGAGCAAACCTTCGAAGAAATGCAGCGCGTTTTGCGAAAAGATGGGCGCGTGCTGTTCGTCGAGCCCTGGCGCACGCCGTTTCTGGATTTCATTCACTTTGTTTCTGGGATCCCGATGATCCGAAGGCTATCCGACAAGATGGATGCGTTTGCTACCATGGTGGAGAATGAACTCCGCACCTATAAGCGATGGCTCAACCAGCCGGAGCTCATCAGGAAAGTAGCGCACCATCATTTTGTGCCTGTCCGCGAATCCATTGCATGGGGCAAGTGGAATTTCGTTGGAATGCCGCGGTGAATGATACTTTACAGAGCGGCACACTGTTCCTGTCTAACGCAAATGGACAGGAGTTGTGCCCTCGATTGTGGACCTGGCGTTCCGTTCTAATTGGAATTGTCACGCTTGCAAATTCCTCGCTGGGGGTTATCATGACCGCCTTGTTGGTCCCACTTATCCTTATCTCTAGCGGGGACAATTGACGACCACATCGTTGGCGTCTTCCACTCAACCTTACCGCCGCGGCCGGCTGCTGAAAGTGCTTGGCATGTGGTTTGGGATGGCGGCGGCCATTGGAAATACGATCGCTGCGGGCATCGTCTACACGCCCGGGGAGGTCGCAAAGCGATTGCCTACGGCGTGGTTGTTTCTGGCCATTTGGATTCTCGGCGGGCTCTACGCGCTTTGCGGTGCTTCTTCGATGGCCGAACTTGGCGCCGCGATTCCTCGCAGCGGCGGGCAGTACAATTTTTCGCGGCGCGCGCTGGGTGACTATGCCGGCTTTATCGTCGGCTGGAGCGACTGGCTTTCCACCTGTGGCACGGCGGCAGCCGTCGCCATCGTCATCAGCGATTATAGCGGGCATCTTTTTTCAATCCTCGCCGGGCCGCAGAAGCTGAAAATCGTCTCCGTCGCCATCGTTGTGGCCTTTGGCGTTTTGCAGTGGCGCGGTATCCGCTGGGGAAGCGGCGCGCAACTCCTGACGGCCGCGCTCAAGACCGGCGCATTCGTGATCCTTGTCGCGGCAGCTTTTCTTCTGGGCGGCCCGGCGCATAAAGCCGCCATACACCCTGCTTCTGCCATTCTTCCGTTGCCATACGGTTGGTCCCTCGCCATTGCGGTCATGCTGGGAGCTCAGGCCGTCATCTACACTGTGGACGGCTGGGACGGCATCATCTATTTCGGCGAAGAAGTGCGTAACCCCGGCCGCGACATTCCGCGCGCCATTTTCGGCAGCGTCATTTCCATCATGGGAATTTACCTGCTCTTGAATCTCAGCGCTCTGTACATTGTCCCCATGAACGAAATCGCAGGCAATACGTTTGTCCTTGGAACGGTTGCCAATCGTGTGTTCGGAATTCTAGGCGATCCCATCATCCGCTCCATCATGGTCATTTCCATGCTGAGCTGTCTTAATGCCAATCAACTTTTCTGCACGCGGACCCTGTATGCCATGAGCTGTGACGGGCTCTTCTTTCGTACTGCGACGATCGTTAACGCCGGCGGAACACCCACCATCTCGCTGCTTCTCAGCACCATCATAGGCGTGCTCTTCCTTCTCATCTCCTTCATGGGTAGAGACGCTTTCCAACGCATCACAGCCATGCTGTCGTTTTTCTTCGTGGCGAATTACACGCTTTCTTACACTTCGGTTTTTGTCCTGAGAAATCGGGAGCCGGAGATGCCGCGCCCGTATCGGGCTTGGGGTTACCCGTGGCTCACAGGAGTTGCGCTGGTGGCTTCGGTTTTGTTCTTGGTCGGCTCGATCATCACGGACCAGAAGAATGCTCCGCTAGCCCTGGGAATGCTCGTCCTGAGTTATCCCGTATTTCGGCTGATGAAGTTCGCGGCGCCGTGAGTTGACGGTCTAGTTCACTTTTTCCGCAACGGATTTGGCTTGCAGGAACAGCAGCAAATAATCTTTTCCGCCGGTCTTGGAGTCTGTGCCGGACATGTTGAAGCCGCCGAACGGATGTGCGCCGACCAGCGCGCCGGTGCACTTACGGTTCAAGTACAAATTTCCGACGTGGAACGTTTCTTCAGCCTTCCGGATTTTTTCCGGATTCTTAGAATAGACCGCACCGGTCAGACCAAATTCCGTATTGTTGGCGATTTCCAGCGCTTCGGCATAGTTCTTTGCTTTGATGACCGCGAGCACCGGACCAAACACCTCCTCCTGAGCCAGCCGCGCTTTCGGAGGAACATCCGCGATAATCGTCGGCTCGATGAAATAGCCGTCGCCTGGCGCGCGCTTTCCGCCGGTGAGCAAGCGTCCTTCTTTTTTGCCTACTTCGATGTAATCCAAAATCGACTTCATCGCCGACTGGTTGATCACCGGCCCCATGTAATTGTTGGGATCATCGCTGGGACCAACGGTGATTTTCTTGGTGCGCTCAACCAGCTTCTGCAGGAACGTGTCGTAAACTTTCTCGGAGACGATCGCGCGCGAGCATGCGGAACACTTCTGGCCCTGATAGCCAAACGCCGCCTGAACCGTTCCTTCCACGGCCGAATCAACATCCGCTTCCTCGTCCACGACAATGGCATCCTTGCCGCCCATTTCCAGCACCGTGCGCTTGATCCAGATTTGACCTGGCGAGGGCTTCGCTGCCAGTTCGCTAATGCGAAGTCCAACTTCTTTCGAGCCTGTAAATCCGACGTAGCGCGTCTTCGGATGCGTCACCAAAGTGTCGCCAACGGCGCCGCCCGGTCCGGTGATGAAGTTCACTGCTTCCTTCGGAATCCCCGCCTCAAAAAGAATGTCAATGAATTTCGCCGCGATGGTCGGGGAATCGCTCGCCGGCTTCAAAACTACAGTGTTGCCGGTAACGAGAGAGGCCACAACGAGTCCCGCCATGATGGCGCTGGGGAAATTCCACGGCGGAACGACCACGCCGACGCCCAGCGGAATATACACCAGATAGTTGCGCTCTCCGCGCATCGGCGTCAGCTTTTGGGGCTCGGCCAATCGGAGCATTTCGCGGCCATAGAATTCACAGAAATCGATCGTCTCTGCGATGTCCGCGTCCGCTTCCACCCACGTTTTTCCCACTTCGTAGCAAACCAGCGCAGCCAGCTCAAATTTTCGCTCGCGCACGATTTGCGCCGCGCGGAAGAGGCATTTCACGCGCTCCTGAGCCGGCACTTTTTTCCAGGTGTCGAAATATTTATTGGCCGCCTCAACGGCCTGCTTGGCCATGTCCGCCGCGGTGTTTTGGAAGACGCCGATCACTTCCGATGGGCGCGATGGATTCGTGGAATTGCGCTTTTCCGGTGTCGTTACCCTTTGCCCGGCAAGCCACATCGGGTATTCGCGGCCGAATTCGGATTTCACTTTTTTCAGAGCTTCTTCCATGCGCTTGCGGTTCTCTGGTTTGGAGAAATCAATGAACGGCTCGTTGGTGAACTCGGATATGTGCGGTTTCTGTTCGGCGGTGGCCACGGCGACTCTCCTCTATCGAAAAACAAATGAGTGGTCAAAACATTGTACCGCCCTTGCAAACTTGCCCACAAGCACACAGCACCTATTCACCCATTGGTCTTTGAAGTGGCGAAGTAAAAGAAGGAAAGGACTTTCACTCAAAGTGGAACTTGATTTTGACGGTGACGTGGGCTGGCACCGGTCGGCCGTTCTCGAGTGCGGGCTCATACTTGTAATTTTTCAGCGCTTGCAACGCTGGCCAGCGCAAAGAGGGAGGCCCCTGCAACACCCGCATCGATGTGACGTTTCCCGCGTTGTCTATAACCGCGTCGATGAGCACATCTCCGGTTTCAAAGTCCCGCAAATCATTCAGCGAAGCAATGGCTTTCTCCGACCTGATCAACTTCGGCGGAATGTCGAAGGAATTCAAGCCAGAAGTTGGGACTGGATTACTCACTTTCGTCGGCGACGCGTTAACTGGGGCGGCCTTTTTTATCGAAGCGGGCGGTTCGCCCCTTTCTCTTTTCACGGGCTTCTCCACTGCCACAATGTGAGGAGAGGAATTGATGCCCTTCTCGGTATCACTAGCCTCCGCCGAATTTTCGCCCGGCAATCCCGTACCAGGCGATGCCGCTTTGACGGGAATTGACGGGTTGTTCCCGGAACTGGTCTTGGGTGGTGCCGCGCCTAGAGACACGGAACTCGGCAGCGGCGGCGCCGCTACGGGGGTCGTGACCCCGCCCGGCAAGGAAGAAACCGAAATCTTTTTTGGCTGATGTATCCCAGGAAGCCAACCTTTGTACCATGCCGTGCCGACCAAAGCGGCCAGGATGCTGCTGAGAATGGCCAGCCGCAGCATTCCCGCTCGAAAGCCCGGAGTGAATTGCCCTCGTGCGCGGAAAGACCGTTTGCGCGGCGGCAGTGACTTGCGAAAGACGAGGGCTGGTTTCTGCAACGCCACCGGGTCTGGCGTGCTCGTGCGGACCGGCTTTGGCACACTTTCCTCGGGGAATGCATCCGCGGTTATTTCCGCCCAGGCAACTTTTTCCGATTCGTAACGAGGCGGCTCAGCTTGCGGCGGTGCAGGTGCCTCGGCCGGCTCAGCGGGGGGAGCATAGGGAATAGTGTCAGCGGATTCATTCTTCGCGGGTTCCGGCTGTGTTTGAAGCAGATTCAATTGACTGCGTAGCGCCTCGACTTCCCGCTTCAGCGCTTCCACTTCCGCCGCACTGGGGGGCGGGGCGGCTTCCTCAAGCTCGTCTTCCGTTGTTTCCGCAGATGAGATCAACTCCGCGGCTGCGATTACCTTCGCGTCTTTAGGAAGCAAGGCCGTCGCCGCCGAAAATTCCAGGCCCCAAAATCCCGGCACTGGTTCCGTGAATTCCAGTTCAACGTAGCACTCCGTCGGACGGTGCACGCGCTTCCGGATCACTTGAGTGACCACTTCGCGCTTCGACTCTTCATTTGTCAGGAAAAGGAGTTGTCGGGGCGTCACCGCGGCTGTTAGCCGGAGTATCGCGCCTTTCTCCAATACCAGCACGGTCGTAGTTGATTCCGCGAAGAGATCGCGTTCTTCTGAAGCGCCTCCCGCCCGCGCGCCCGTGACTTTCACGGGGATTTCGCGAGCTACGGCGTTCACCTTTGAAAGGGGTTTTGTTTTCAGCGGGGGGGTCGCATCCTCGCCCGGATCCTCAGGCGCTATCTCAGGCGAGTCGTTCGCTCCCAAAACGTTTGAGCTTGGCCCGTCGGCTGAAGGGGCGGAAGATCCAGGCTGATTTCTGTCATCTTGGTGCGCTTCGACGCGAAACTCTTCCGGGGCAGAGTTCGACGCCCCCTGTGAAGGCAAAACTGTCGAAGAGGTTCTGTCCTCTGCAGAAGACAAATCCGTTGTCCTTTGTGCGCTAGGGCGCGAGCGACACGCCGGCGGGGTGAAGTATCAAGGCCGTCGACAACTGCCCAAAATTAGGGCAGCCCCATAAGCATACTATGGTTTCATCCCGCTCAGGCCACTCGCTATAGTACCAACGTACTGTGGTGCGCAAACAACACCTCTAAACAAAAGGAGATTCTCCGCCGAACCATGCCTTCGTGCGGGTGCCTGATTTTTGTCGCCTCAACCCGCGCAGGAACACGCGATTCGAAAACCGTAATCAGCATATTGAAACGCTGGCGGAATGCTCGAGCGCGCCGAGTTGCGGCTCACTTTGATATGGTGCCGCCAGGACCCTCCGCGCGAAGCCTTCCGAACTCCATCGGCAGGCCCTTGCGGATTCCGCTCCGGTGAATCGCTGTAGTAACCCGCGTCATACCAATCCGAGCACCATTCGTGCACATTCTCACCAATGTTGTAAAGCCCATAGGCGTAAGGCGCATACCGGCCCACTGGCTCTGGCCCGTTCCTCCAGCGGTTCGCATAATCGGGAAGCGACCCAGGGGGCGAATCGCCCCAGGGGTAGGTCGAGCTTTCCGCCCCGCCACGCGCGGCGCATTCCCATTCGGCTTCCGTTGGAAGGCGATAACTCCTGCCTGTCGCCTTACTCAGCCAATGGCAGTAAGCCATAGCCTCATTCCAGGAAACGGCTGCCACGGGCATTTTCGCATCATTGAAATTGGGATCTGTCCAAAAAGGAGGCTCCGAAGCGTTCGTTGCCGCGAGAAAGCATTGGTACTCCGCATTCGTCACCTGGTAGGCGGCCAATTCGAACGAGTCAACCCACACGCGATGCACCGGTTTCTCGTCATCGCGGCCTATTTCGCATCCCATCGAAAAGCACTGCCCCGGGATGCGAATCATCACTGGTTCGATGAAACTCTCTCCTGAACCGCGCGCTCCACCCAAGCTTGGCGATGCAGCCGTCATCCGCTTCTCTCTCTACGCAACACCGGAAGTCTGCTTTAGATGCCGACGATTTTTCCCGAATCGTCCGCATCGATCGAGGCGGCGCGAGAAACTTTCGGCAGGCCAGGCATTAGCATCATGTTGCCGGAAATCACGACGACAAAACCAGCGCCGGCCGAAAGCGAAGCATCGGTTACGTTGAGTGTCCAACCGGTGGGCGCGCCCAGCAGCTTAGGATTGTCGGACAGGGAGTATTGCGTCTTCGCCATGCAAACCGGCAATTTCGAATAACCCCAGTCGGAGAATTGCTTCAGTTTGGCAGCCGCCTCGTCGGAGAATTTCAGATCGCTAGCGCCATAAATTTCTTGTGCCACTTTCTTGATCTTATCCGTCAGCGGCTCATCAAAAGAATACCGGGCGTGAACGGCAGGCGAAGGGTTTTTCTCAATGGTCGCGACTACCTTTTCCGCCAGCTCTTTCGCGCCCGGGCCCCCCTTCGCGAAGCCTTCCGAAAGTGCGCTGGCAACTCCGCGCCCCGCGCAATATGCCGCCAGCCGTTTCAGATCGGATTCCGAATCGTCCGGAAAGCGATTGATCGCCGCGACGATTGGCACGCCGAAACCCTTCAAGATTTCTATGTGCTTCCCGAGGTTCGGCAGCCCGCGCTCAAAGTCCCCTTTTCCCTGGTTTTTCATGCTTCGCACCGTCGTGACTAGGACTGCCGTGGACGGCACGATTTCCGATTGCTGCATGACAATATCGAAATATTTCTCCGCGCCAAGATCGGCAGCAAACCCGCATTCGTTCACGACATAATCCGCGAGGCGCAATCCCATTTCCTGCGAGACGACGCTGCTCGTTCCATGCGCGATGTTCCCAAAGGGTCCCGCATGAACAAAAGCGGGCGTGCCATCTGTGGTTTGCGCCAGATTGGGAAGAATCGCTTCGTTCAGCAGCGCCATCATGCCGCCCGTCGCGGCAAGGTCCTTCGCGCAAACCGGCTTGCCGTCCCGCGTAACGCCCACAACGATCGCTTGCAGCCTCTTGCGAAGATCCTTGCGGTCCCGCGCCAACGCGATGATGGCCATGATTTCCGAAGCCGCGGTAATGATGAAGCCGGACTGCCGATTGGCATCTTCCTTTTTGCTATCGAGCGAAAGGCGGATGTGGCGCAGCGCGCGATCGTTCATGTCCATGGCGCGCGGCCAGGTGATTTGCCCGGGATCGAGATGCAGGTCATTGCCGTGAAACAAATGGGCATCCGCTAGCGCGGCAAGCAAGTTGTGCGCCGAAGAGATGGCGTGAAAATCACCATTGAAATGGAGATTGATCTTCGAGCTGGGCTCGATTTGCGAGAGCCCTCCGCCGGCCGCCCCTCCTTTCATGCCGAAAACCGGCCCTAGCGACGGCTCGCGGGACGTAATGACCACTTTCCTGCCGATATGCGCAAGGCCCTGTGTGAGGCTAATCGAGGTAACCGTTTTACCTTCACCCGCTGCAGTAGGAGTTGTCGCCGTGACGATAATGAGTTTGCCGCGCTTCTTGAAGGCCGGATCGGAAAGAAGTTCGAGCCGAACCTTCCCGCTGTCCGAGCCGATTTTCTCGAAATATTTTTCGGGAATTTCGAGTTTGCGCGCTACCGCTTGAATCGGAAGAAGAGTATTTGCCATGAAAGTTGCGGGGCTACGAGCGCCAAAATGAATTCATGCGCGGGAGAAAAGATTAACACAGGTTCGATATATCACTCAAAACTCTGGCCCGGGGAATTCCCTTTCTTCATCCATTTGGTCTGAATAACGCCCAGTTCCGCGCCAGTCAGGAAGGATGTGACGGAACCAATAGATAATTTTGAGCCACCCGGAGGTTTCTAGCTGCTAAGCTAGTGTGTCGTCTCAAGGTTCAGCTTCTGAATGCGCCAGTTCAGAAGTTCCGCGACGAAAAGTTCGTTTTCGCTGGGGCACGCAATCTCGTGGATCCAGCCGAATTGGCCAAGCTGTTTCCCGGACTTCCCCAGGACCCCGAGAACCTTGCCGTCGAGAGTCATTTTGTAAATGCGCCCGGGAAAAGCGTCCGAGGCGTAAAGAACTTGATTTGGCCCGGTCGTAATGCAGATAGCCCAAGGCGCGCCCGGCGCCATCGTGCCCGTGGTCGCGCTGGGTTTATTGCCGATGGCGGGGCGCGCATCAGCAGGAGTTGGTAGGTCAATCGCAAACTGGCGAAGAAATCTTCCTGCAGTATCGAAAACCTGGATGCGGCGGTTGCCGCGGTCCGCGACGTAGATATTATCGTGCGTGTCCACCGCAATGCTGTGCGGCGTGTTGAATTGGCCGGGCCCCGCGCCGGGCTCGCCCCAGGACATCAGCCAATTGCCATCTTTATCCACCTTCGCCACACGCGAATTGATGTAGCCATCGCTGATGTATGTGTTCCCCGCAGAATCCCACGCGACATCCGTCACCTGGCGGAACATGCCGTCCACCGGGGGGAGCGGCGGCTTCACGTGCTTCAGCGGTTCGGTGCCTTCATCAGAAGCTTCTTGCTTGCGGCCGAAGACGAGCGCGACGCGGCCTTCGGGATTGAATTTGATCACCATGTCCGAGCCCTTGTCGGTGACCCAGATGTTGTCCTCCTTGTCGACTTTTACGGTGTGTGCAAACGACCAAGCATAGAGATGATGGCCAATTTCGCGGAGAAACTTTCCGTCAGGGCCGAATTCCAGGAGTTGCGCGGCGGCTGCGCCATAAGCGGGCCCCGTGGTGCTGCCACGCGAGAACACAAAAACATGTCCTTTCGAATTGACCGCCACGCCGGTGACTTCGCCAAGGTAGAGATCAGAGGGAAGCTGCAGAAAGTCCGGCGCGGAGTGGAAACGGATTTCCGGCGGCTGCTGCGCAAACGCCGGCGCGGCAAAGAACAGGGCGAAAAGAAGAAGTGAGCGTTTCATGAAAACCGGCCTCCTGGGGCCGTTCCGCATCATACGCGCGTTTTAGCTATCAGTCGCCAGTCAGTGCTTTGTATTGGGCAGGGGTGAGAGGAACGACCGAGAGACGGCCCTGCCGTACCAAAGGCGAATGGGTAAAGAGCTTATTGGACTTGATTTGAGCCAGGGTCGTGGGTTTCGCGAGAGGCTTTCCCGCCTTGATGGTGACCACGGGATTTTTGAGGTTGGAAGCATCTACGGAAACGACGGTCGCAGTGCCGACGGCAGTTTTTTTGTCACCGGTTTCGTAAATAATGAGCCGAGTGCCCGGGGCCATCTCGCGAAGATTCTTCAGCGCGACAGGATTCGAAACGCCATCCCATTCTGTGACCTTGTCGCGCTGCAAGTCGGCAAAAGAATATTCAGAAGGTTCGGTCTTGAGCAGATATTCCGAGGGCATGAACTCTTTACCTCCACAGATTCAGGCCCACCATTCTACACAGGAACTACGAAACTGCAGGCCTTGCCTCAGTGATCTATCGCAGTTCGCGGATGATTTCGCGCGCCGCGTTCGCGCCGCTAGCGCCCGTCAAGCCGTTGCCAGGATGCGTTCCGGAACCACAGAGGAACAGTCCGCGAACGGGCGTCTTGTAGCGCGCCCAATCGAGCACCGGCCGCATGGTGAAGAGCTGGTCCAGCGCAAGCTCGCCGTGAAAAATGTGGCCCCCGGTGAAGCCGTAACAGGTTTCCAGGTCCTCGGGCGTGATGACCTGCACTCCTTCCACCAAACTGGAGAGATTCGGCGCGTAGGCGCCAAGTGCGTTGATCACCGTCAAGCTGAGGTCCCGTCGCCGCAAGTCCCAATGCCCTTCTCTCAGCTTGTACGGAGCGCACTGCACGTAAACCGAGAGCACATGTTTGCCGTCGGGCGCCAGCGCCGGATCGAGAATCGTGGGCATGGTGGCATCCAGATAAGGCGCTTTGGAAATCTCACCGTACTTCGAATCGTCGAAGGCGCGCTCCAGGTAGTCAATGTCCGGCCCAATGTGAATGCGGCCGGAGAGGGCTCGCAATGCATCCTCGCGGCTCTCGAGCGCGGAAAAACTGGGCAAACCGCCAAGCGCGAGATTCACCTTCGCCACGTTGCCCTTCGCGCGAAAATTCTTGATGCGATTCGCGAAGACAGGATCGAGCTGGGAAGGATCAATGAGATGAAAGAAAGTGCGTTTCGGATCGACGCCGGAAACGACGGCCTCTCCGGCGATTTCTTCGCCATTTTTGAGCACAACACCGGTGACCGCGCCGTCTTTGACGCGAATCTGCGCAACTTCCGCGTCCACACGAATTTCCGCGCCCGCTTCCTTGGCGGACTCGGCGAGCACGCGGGTGAGCGAGCCAAGGCCGCCCCGCGGAAAAGCAGCGGAACCGACGGGATGGGCATCCGCGGCGGCGCGAAGGAGCAGAACTGCCGTTGATCCAGCCGACCAGGGACCCAGCGCATTCCCGAAGATTCCACGCGCTGCGATCACCGCGCGGAGCAATTCTGTTTCAAAGAACTCCGCGACAAAATCCGCAACCGCCATGGGCGACCAGCGGAACAGGTTGAAGATACCCGCTTTTCCGAGTCGGCGCACGCCGCGTCCCGTTTTGAAAAGATTCCAGAAATCCTCGGGACTGGGCTTGTCGATCGCCGGCGGCGTCATCGCAGCAACCTGCGAGAGAACTTCGGAAATGGCTTCGAGCGACTCGGCGAATTCCGGATATTTCCGGGCATCCTTTTCTGAAAACTGGGCGATGCCCGCCGCTGTATTCGCGACGTGGTTGTAGAAAAACAGCGCTCCGCCTTCCGGCGCAGGGGCGAACACGCGCGGATCAGGAGAAAGCATCTCGCAGCTAAAGCGGTAGAGTTGCATGTCGCGCACAATGTCGGCGCGCAGCGGCCCTGTCGTATGCGCCAGCGTGGATGCGCGAAAACCGGGATAAAACTCTTCGGTGATGGCGCCGCCACCCGCCATTTCGCGGCGTTCGAGAACGAGCGGCTTGAATCCGCCCTTGGCCAGATAAAAAGCGGCGATCAGAGCATTGTGGCCGCCGCCGATGAGAACCACGCGCTGTCCGAGCGGCATTTCAGTTCGCCGCCTTCGCGCGAGAGAGGCCGAACTTCGAGTTTTTCAGAATGACTTGGCTCGCCAGACGCCCGTTGGCGCCCATAATGCCGCCGCCCGGATGCGTGGACGATCCGCACATATAGAGGTTGTGGATCGGCGTGCGGTAGTACGCCCATCCAGCGACCGGCCGCAGGAAGAAAAGCTGTTCGAGAGAGAGTTCGCCTTGAAAAATATTTCCTTGTGTAAGGCCAAATTCGCGCTCCAGGTCGAGCGGCGTCAGCACTTGCTTGCCGACGATGATGTCCTTGATGTTCGGCGCGTACTCCGCAATCGTATCCATGACGTTGTTGCCGAAAGCTTCGCGCTGCTCGTCCCATGTGCCCTCAGCCAGTTTATAAGGAGCGTACTGCACGAAACACGAAAGAACGTGTTTTCCCGGAGGCGCCACGCTCGGATCCGTCAGGCTTGGAATCACCATGTCGATGTACGGGCGGCGCGAGTAGTGGCCGTACTTCGCGTCGTCGTAGGCACGCTCCATGTAATCCATGCCGGGAGAAACGGAAATCGCTCCGCGAAGATGCGTGCCGGGACCGGGCAGGCACTTGAAATTGGGAAGCGCGTCGAGCGCAAGATTGACCTTGCCGGAAGAGCCGCGGAACTTGTAGTGCCGCACGCTTTCAAGAAAATCGGAGGGAAGTTCGCTGGGCTCGAGAAACTTCTCGAACGTCAGATGCGGATCTACGCTCGACGAAACCACGTCCGCGGAAATTTCTTCTCCGGACTGGAGCACCACGCCGCAAGCACGCCCGTGCTTGGTCAGAATTTTCGTCACCGGCGCTTTCGTGCGAATTTCCGCTCCCAATTCGCGCGCGGCCGAAGCGATTGCGTTCGAAATGGCTCCGGTGCCCCCACGGCTGAAGCCCCAGGAGCGAAACGCGCCGTCAATTTCGCCCATGTAGTGGTGCAACAAAACGTATGCGGTTCCAGGCGAGCGAATTCCAAGAAACGTGCCGATGATGCCTGACGCCGACATCGTGGCTTTCAGCACATCGGTTTCGAACCACTGGTCGAGAAAATCCGCCGAGCTCATGGTCATGAGCTGCACCAGCGTGTAGCGTTCGTCGGAAGAAAGTTCGCGGAAGCGCTGCAGCAGAAAATGGAGCTGCCTGAGGTCGCGCGGATGGAGCGTCGTCGGATCCGGCGGAATCATCGAGAGGATGGGCTTCACGAACCGGCAGATCGGCACCATCATCTTCGAGAATTCTTCGTACGCTTCAGCGTCCACGCGCGAGTGCCGCCGAATTTCGCGCATCGTTTTGGCATGATCGTTTACCCGCCAGAGGCAATCACCGTTCGGCATCGGAGTAAACGTGCCGTCCAACGGCAAAATTTCCAGTCCGTGCCGGGGCAGATCAAGCTCCCGGATAATTTCCGGCCGCAGCAACGAGACCACGTAAGAACATTCAGAAAAAAGGAAGCCCGGGAAGATCTCCTCGGTCACGGCTGCCCCGCCCAGCACGTGCCGTCGCTCCAGAACGACTACTTTCTTCCCCGCTTTGGCGAGGTACGCCGCGTTGACTAGCCCGTTATGGCCGCCGCCGATGACGATGGCGCCGTAGTGCTGCCCCATGCAGTTTGGCTCCGGTATGACTCAATAAGAAAAATGCGGGAAGCAAAGACTCCACATTCTACTGACACCCCGAATGCGGCACAAGGGCACGCGCAAAAGACCTTTTGTCGACATTGGTGCGTGGCTCGGATTGAGCTTTCTCCAGCAGCACCTGAATACACTCTGAGCCGCGACCTTGCCATTTTTGAATTACCTCACCCGCTGCCGCGCTATCACGGCATCGCTTTCTCGATTCTCTGGAATGTCACAACCGGTGGACAGTCCCGGTAGAGCCGTGGCGAAATAGACGAGCGCCAGCTCTGCACTAGCTGCGAGCGAAGCCGGGATCCTGGTCAATCGCCAGGTTGAAATATTCGAGCTTCTTGATGTCCTCATCTGTAAGCAGAAAAAGGAGCGACGCTCGGTATACGCATTGTGAGCCTCAACGCGTTGTGGGGAAAGGCGCGATGCCAGCTTCGGCTGGGCTCAGCCTAAGTTCTGGTCCAACTCGCCACTTATCGGGATACGACTAACACGTCTGGCGGCTATAGTATATTTCGATAGGGGAGGAAGCGTGCCGGTCGGAACTGCCTTTCACGAGCGCACCTTGGCGCTGTGCGAAAGTCTGAATTACCGCGAGTGGTCGGGCTATTACACCGTCAGCGTCTACGAGATGCATCATGAGCACGAGTACAACGCCATTCGCAACTCCGCCGCGCTCATCGACATTTCTCCGCTCTTCAAATACCGCGTCACCGGCCGCGACGCCACGAAGTTCGTCAACCGCGTCATCTGCCGCGACATCAACAAAGTCGCGGTGGATCAAGTCATCTACTGCTGCTGGTGCGATCAGGAAGGCAAAGTCATTGACGACGGCACCATCACGCGCCTTGGCGAAAATGAATATCGGTGGACCGCCGCCGATCCCAGTCTGCGCTGGTTCCGGCAAAATGCGCTGGCCCTCGACGTATCCATGGAAGACATTTCCGAGCAGACTGCCGCTCTTGCGCTCCAAGGGCCCATGTCTGGTCGGCTCCTGCGCACTGTCACCGACGCCCCCATCGACAACCTGAAATATTTTCGCCTCACTCGTGGAAAAATCGCCGGTGTCCCCGTGGACATTTCCCGCACCGGCTACACGGGCGACCTGGGCTTCGAAATCTGGATGCCCTGGATTGACGCCGTGAAAGTCTGGGACGCGCTCGTCGCCAAGGGCAAAGCGTTCGACATTCATCCCGCCGGCATGATCGCTCTGGACATCGCCCGCATCGAAGCGGGACTCATCCTCATCGAAGTCGACTACATTTCCAGCAAAAAAGCGCTCATCGAATCGCAAAAATATTCGCCCTTTGAGGTTGGTCTCGGGAAATTGGTGGATTTAAGGAAAGAAAATTTCGTCGGCCGCGAGGCGTTGGCCCACGAAGCAAGAAAGGGCTCTCAGCGCGCGCTTGTCGGCCTCGCAATCAATTGGAACGAAGTGGAAGCCCTCTACGACAAGTTGAAGATGGCGCCTCAGGTGCCCAGCATGGCGTCGCGCATCGCCGTGCCCGTGTATCGCGGCGGCCGCCAAGCCGGTAAAGCCACCTCAACCACCTGGTCTCCTACGCTAAAGAAGATGATCGCGCTTGCTTCCGTCAGCCGCGAAAGCTCCAAGCCGGGAACTTCGCTCAGCATGGAAATGACCGTCGAAGCTGCGCGCCACACCGTCTCCGCGAAGGTTGTTCCCCTTCCCTTCTTCAATCCGCCTCGCAAAACCGCCGTGCCCGTGCCTTAACGCCCGCCTGCGCCCTATTTCGAAATCAGCGCATTCCAATTAATGTGATAGCCGAGAAGCCGAAAATTATCACCGCTCTTGCTCCAGAGGAATTCTTCTTGCCCGTCTCCGCCGCTGAATTTCGTCGCGTACGTCAGCCGGATGCTTGTTCCGGAAGTGTTAAAGTTCACAAAGAAGCCCTGCCGCGAAGATCGCTGCACGGTCCCGAGCTTGTTATGGATGGCGGTTATGAGCGCGAAGAAATCATTTTGCTTGCTCGCTCCCCGGAACCGTTCGTCTGCGTTTTTGTAAATGGTGCGGTAATCCTGATGGTCGAGCTGGCCATGAAATTGCGCCACGGCCACGGAAGCGGCTTCAATGTCCTTCTGCGCGCCGCAACCGATGATCCACGCGCTTGAGAAAACGAACAATAGCGGAAGTAGAGGTTTCCGGAACATAGCCAACCTCCGTCGGCCTTGGCATATGCAACCTATTAGCTACAACTCTCGGGTCGCTACGGCGGCAAGTTAGGTATGCGTCGGAATGGCGTAAGGGTTAAGATAGCCGATAGTCTGACCGGATCGGGGGATGCCAGTGAGAGCCCACCTATAATCAGAAGGATCATAAGTCGCTCTTGTAGTCGTGCGCTTTAACTTCGCTCATTGGGCCAGTCGGTTGTATTTCTTCAGCACTTCGCGCAGCTTGTCATGCGGCAGCGCAATCACCTTGTGGTTGTCAATCCCTGTCATCGTCTCCGCCGCGACCATCGCGTTCACGACGGCTTCTTCCGTCGCTTCCACCGTAGCTTCGAAGACCGGATTCATCAGGTCGTTGGGCAACATCGTGAGTTGCGCCAGCGCAGCAGGCTTCGCCGCGCCGGAATTCGCCGTCGAAAACGCAATGAAAATGTCTCCTGACCCATTTCCCGAGGCGCTTCCGAGGCGGCCGAGCCCCAGCGTGACGCGCCGCGCTATGCGCTTCAATTGATGGGCAAGCAAGGGCGCATCGGTCGCCACGACAACGATAATGGAGCCATGATCAGTGTCGCTGAACGACGCTGACGTGTACGGGCGCTCCTCCGGGATTTCCTCCCCAACCGGCACGCCGGTAATGCGCAGATTCGGCCTTCTTCCGTAATTGCATTGCACCAGCACACCCACCGTGTAGCCTCCCTCTCTCGCGCTCAGCTTTCTGGAAGCCGTGCCGATTCCCCCTTTGAATTCGTTGCAAATCATTCCCGTGCCGCCGCCCACGTTGCCTTCTTCCACTGGCCCGGTATGTGCCGAGTCAATCGCGTGCAGTGCATCTTCCGGCTTCACGTGAAATCCGTTGATGTCGTTCAGCCAGCCATCCCAGGTTTCCGCCACCACTGGCAGCGACCACCAGTCGTCGTCCGGGCCTCCTTGCCCATGCGTGACGCGCCATTGGATTGCCGCGTCGCGCACCACTCCCACGCTGTGCGTATTGGTAATCATCACCGGGCCGGTGAGGAATCCCGATTCTTCCACCCACGTCGTACCCGTCATTTCCCCGTTGCCGTTCTGCGAGAACCACCCTGCAAACACGGGATCAAGAATGGAATTTTTCCCGCGCGGTAGAACGGCAGTCACGCCCGTTCGCACCGGCCCTTTGCCGACTTGAAGTTTGCCTTCGCCCGAAATCACCGTCGTATGCCCCACGACGACCCCCGCAACGTCTGTGATTGCGTTCAGCGGCCCTGGGATGCCCTCAAACGGCACGCCGAGGTCGCGCGCCCGTGGCTTTGCATGCGCCGCTTGTTGCGCATAAGCAGGAGCTGACGCAAAAACGAAGCAAGACATCAGCAGCAGACAGCGCAAGAGCTGGAAACGATTCTTCAATTGTTTTTCTCCCAGGGATCCTTTGCTCTGCGCAGCAACTCGATGTTCTTCTGCAGCGCGCGCTCGAGTAGCGCCTCTTGTTCGGACGCCACCTTCGAGTCTCCCTTTTCGACGGCTTCTGTCAGTCCAGGCAATTCGAGGTGCGCATAGGTGTAGCGCGACGCATAAATCAAATGCTGGAACCACGGCCGTCCCGGAATCCCATCAGGATGGAGCCAGTTCGATTCCACTTGCAGAAGCTGCTGGTTGAGTCGCTCCATTTTCTCTGCGGAATTCCCGCCAGCAGCAAGTCCCTTTTCCACGGCCTTGCTCAGCTCATTGCCCGCTTTTTGAAATTCCCCGATGCGTTCGTGGAGCTTTTTCAATCTCACCTTGTGTGTGTCAATCTTGTTCCTGACCTCCGTCTCGGAAAGAAAATGATCCAGCGCCAACGCGTTGAACCCAAAGTCATACGGCAGCACATCCGCGTTCGCCAGCCGCAGCGCCACGAGCCCCCAGATATTTGTCAGCGCGACATGGTATTCGAACGTTGGATCGCCAATATGCTCCATCCAGTAACGGTCGTCGTACATCGAGTGGTACACGCCGTAATCGCCGGTGAATCCCAGGTTGATCACCGGACGGCCCAGATGATTCAGAAACACCGTGTGGTCGGAGCCGCTGCCGATGCGCGTTTCGACCAGCCCGCTGTCGAGCGGCGGCTGGCTGGCATTTGTATCGCGTCTGCTCGTCGCTCGCCATGCTTCATAAAGCGATTTTCCGGAAGGCGCGCGCACGTCCTTCGAAGCTTCCACCAGCATCGGCGCCAGCGACGCCACCGCCGAAGGCGAAAAGCTCAGTCCTTCCGGTCCAGCGGTTGTCGCCGCTCCCGCTACGGACTCGTCCACATTCAAGTACGCCACCAGCTTTTTCTTGAGATCGTCTGCAAACTGTTCACCCCACTCCGTCGAACCGGTCAGCGCGTATTCTTCCCCGTCCCAGCTGCAAACCAGTACCGTGCGCCGCGGCCGGATTCCGCGCTGCTTGAGTTCGCCGAGCGCGCGGGTCAGCTCCAGCATCGAAGCTGTGCCGCTCGAAGGATCGACCCCGCCAAATACCCAGGCGTCGCGATGATTCCCCAGCAATACCCATTCCTCTGGCCACTCGGTCCCGCGAATGCGCCCCTCCACCACCGTGTAAGGCTGCAGGCTCGTGTCCATGTCCACTTTCACGTGCGCCGTCACCCCGCCGGTCATCCGGTACTTGATGGGCAGGGCTCCTTGCCAATCCTTGGGCACTTCGGGCCCATTCATGTTTTCCAGCAGCGGCTTCGCGTCGTGCCAGGAAAGAGGAAGCCCAATAATTTTCGGTAGTGATCGCGCTTCTTCCGGCGGGATGTGCTTCGCGCCGGGAACAGAAGCCCAGCCCGGCGTTGTGGGATCGCCCGGCACAATGTAGTCGTAAGTGATCGCGCCGCGTTGGATGTGGCTCTCCGGCCCCCACGGCCCATCCGGAAATACCTTTTCGCGTGCGTAGCCGTCTTCCGCGGGATCGGAATAAATCAGCAAGGCCGCCGCCCCTTCGCGCTCCGCCGTCAGCGCTTTGAAACCGCGATAGCTGTACGGATTCGAGTAGCGCACCAGCACGATTTTTCCTTTGACGCTGATTCCGTTCCTTCGCAGCAAATCATAATCTTCGGGATTCCCGCTGTGCGCGTAGACCACTTCCGCGGTCACTTCGCCGGAAGCGGAGTATCCAAAATAGGCGCCGGAAACGGCGGGATTTTTGGTATCGGGATCGACTTCGTACGGATCCTCGCGCAGTGTCGCCGTGTAATGCACCGGGGTGGTCATTTCCAGCGAAACGCTGCGTGGCTTCGAATGCAGCACGTCGTACCGCCGCAAGGCCACGTCTTCCAAGCCTTGCTTTCGCCATTCGTCTGCAATGAAATCCGCTAGGTAGTTGTTTCGGTCGGACGCCGCAGGATGGGGTTCCGCCGTTAGTGTCCGATGCCACTCGCGCGCTTTCTCTGGGGACGGAATGGCCTGAAATTCCGCTTCGAGCCGGTGCTCGGCGACCGCATGAGCCGCTACAAAACCCCGAATTGGCGCGGAAGAGGAAGGAGTTTTCTGGTGCTGCGCAGAACGCAGTGAAGTAAATGTGGCTGAGAAAATGAGCACCACGAAGAAACTAACGGGCGCGGCCAAAGAGATTTTTCGCATGGGCGGCTGGGTCTCCACAAGCCGAACAAAATCCATTAACTCAAGACGGAAACACTTTTTTCAGTGCCGATACCAATGCCTGCCCCACGAGCGCGCACTCTTGCTCGGAAATCGTGAACGGCGGCGCAAGCAAAATGTGATCGCCGCGATGGCCATCCACGCAGCCTTGCGTCGGATAGGTCAACACGGCCTCCGCCGTGGCCGCCTGCCGGATTCTTTCGGCCATGTTCTCGGATTTTGGAAAAGGCTCGCGCGTGGCCTTGTCTCTCACGAATTCCACGCCCACCAGCAGCCCCATTCCTCGAATGTCGCCAACGTGCGGATGCCCTTCCACGCGAGCTAGCGTTTCGCGCAATTTCTTTCCCGCCGTCCCGACCCTTTCGAAAAGCTGATGCGTTTCTAGACAATCGAGCACCGCATTCCCCGCCGTCGTGCAGACCGGATGCGCCTGATAGGTAAAACCGTGTGTGAACGTCCCCGATCCTCCCTCAATCGCGTCCACGACCCGCGCCGAAGCAAGCACAGCCCCGAGCGGCGCGTATCCGCTGGCCACTCCCTTCCCCACCAAAATGAGGTCGGGTTCGATGCCCCAATGCTGCACGGCGAAGGGTTTTCCGGTGCGGCCCATTCCGGTCATGATTTCGTCCGCAATTAACAAGATGCCATTTTTGCGGCACGTCTCCGCGATGTGCGCCACGTAGCCATCCGGCGGCACGGCCGCGCCAAGCGTCGCCCCCACTAGCGGTTCGAAAATAAATGCCGCCGCCGTTTCCGTCTGATGTTCCCGCACAAACGTCTCTAGATCCGCCGCGCAGGCCAGTTCGCACTCGGGAAAGGTTTTGTTAAACGGGCAGTGATAGCAAAAACAAGGGGCAATGTGTCCCCACTCGGGAATCAGCGGTGCATACGGCGCGCGCCGCGCTACGTTCCCGCTGACGCTCATCGCCCCGAGCGTGCTTCCGTGATAGCTCTGCCTTCGCGAAATGACGCGGTAGCGCTCCGGCTGCCCGGTCTCCACGTGATATTGGCGAACCAGTTTGATCGCCGTTTCCGTCGCTTCCGAGCCGCCGCACGTAAAATAAACGCGCCCGCCGTTGCGGAAATTTGCTGGAGCCAGCGCGAGCAGCCGTACTGCAAGCTTTTCCGCCGGCTCGTTGTGAAATTGCGAGGTGTGCGCGAACGCAAGCTGCGCGGATTGCTCCGCCATCGCTTGCCCGATTTCCGCAACGCCGTGGCCGATGCTCACCACCGCTGCCTGGCCCGCCGCGTCCAGATACCTGCGGCCGCTTTCGTCGATAATCCAGCAGCCTTCCCCGCGCGCAGCAATGGGGAACGTCTTTTTGAGATTTCGGGAGAAGAGTCCGCTCGTCGGCATGTCCAATCCGCCGCAAGATTGTAGCAGACTCGCCCTCATCAACAGCCCAGTCCTGGTCATCCTGAGGCCGCGTCCGTTGCGGCCAGAGGATTTCTCAACTCATGAGGACGCTAGCTGTATTGACAGAGCGAAATCTTTTGCGTTCGTCGCAGAATCCTATGCTAGCCTTGCGCAGGTTTTGTTCTCGTAACATCTCTTCATCGAGTACAGGCGGAATCTCATTTGACTAAACCCCAAACCGGGCTCGTTCGCACCATCGGCCGCTGGAGCCTCGCGGCGCTCATGGTCAACACCATGATCGGCGCCAGTATTTTTGGCCTGCCCGCGCTGCTGGCCGCGCGGCTCGGCAAATGGAGCCCCTTTGGCTTTCTCGTTGCATTTGCCGGAGTTTCCATCATTGCGGGGTGCTTGGCCGAAGTGGCCTCCCAATTTCGCGAAACCGGGGGTCCGTACCTCTACGCCGACGCTGCCTTCGGACGCTTTCTCGCTATCCAGAATGGCTGGCTGTTGTGGCTCACGCGGATTGCTGCGGCATCGGCGGTCGCAAATCTTTTCATCATTTACCTCGGTGAACTTCTACCCGCCGTAAAAATGCCGCTCCCGCGGGCCGGCGTCCTCACCGTCCTCATCGGATTCCTCGCGGTCGTAAACTATTGCGGCGTGACAGGCGGAAAACACCTAAGCGATTTCTTCACGGCCACCAAGATCGGTTTGCTCGTTTTTTTCGTGGTCGCCGGCCTCGTCGCCCTTGCTCTGCATCCCGCCATACGCGTAACTCCGGGCGCCGCATCTCCCGCCGCTAAGGACTGGTTTGAAGCCATTCTCCTCATGTTGTATTCCTACGGAGGATTCGAAGCCGCGCTCATTGTCTCCGGCGAGACGCGCGAGCCGCGCAAAGATATACCCATCGCGCTGTTTGCCGCCATCTTGGCAACCACGCTTTTGTTCGTCGCCGTGCAATATCTCGTGGTTCACACCGTCGCCAATGTCGCTTCGTCTGCCGCTCCAGCGGTGGATTCTGCTCGGCAGTTTCTTCCGTCCCTCGGAGTCCACATCGTTGCTGCCGGGACCTTGCTCTCCGCCTACGGCTATCTTAGCGCCAACGTCCTGCACACCCCGCGCATCACTTTTGCCATGGGCGAACGCGGCGATTTTCCCGCTTTCTTCGGGAGGATTCATCCGCGCTTTCGCACGCCGCACGTTTCCATCGTGATTTTTGCTGCGCTGCTCTTGATTTTTTCCATCGTAGGTGGCTTTCGCTCGAACGCTCTTCTCTCTAGTGTGGCGCGTCTTTTCGTTTATGGCTCCGTCGCCGCCGCTTTGCCCTTGCTGCGCAAAAAACGTCCGCACGCAAATGCATTCCGCCTGCCCGGCGGAATTTTCTTTTCCGCGCTCGCTCTTCTTTTTGCTGTCGTGCTCGTCACGCGCACGCATCGCGGAGAATTTATCGTCATCGTCATCACCGCTGCGCTCGCCTTCGCCAATTGGCTCTGGGCGCGGCACCGCGCTCTTGGATTCGCGCCGGAAACGTGACATCATCCGCAGTTCTAGAGGGACTCTTCACACTTCCATTTCAAGGGAGAGAGGAATGAAAGGCATTTTCCTGCGAATTGGCGTTGTCTGTGCGCTGGCATTGGCATGTGGATTCGAAATCTCAGCGCAGGAGGTGGCCGGGCATCCCATCACCTTCGACGACATGATCAAAATGCATCGCGTCGCCGAACCGCACATTTCTCCCGACGGAAAATGGGTCGCCTACACCGTTGCGACACCCGACATGGACGCCAACCGCAACGCCTCCAACATCTGGATGGTTCCCACCACCGGTGGAGCCGCGCAGCAACTCACGCAAAGTGGTCGCGATTCTTCGCCCGCATGGTCCCCCGACGGAAAAACGATTGCGTTTCTCTCTTCGCGCAGCGGCGAAGCGCAAGTCTATTTGCTTTCGCTCGAAGGCGGCGAAGCGCAGCGCCTAACGAAATTGTCCACGGGCGCCGACAATGTGAAGTGGTCGCCCGACGGAAAAACCATCGCCTTCACTTCTTTTGTTTACCCCGACTGTAAGGACGACGACTGCAACAGCAAGCGCGACGCCGAAAAAGAAAAGAACAAAGTGAAGGCCCACCTCGCCGAGCATCTTCTCTATCGCCACTGGGACCACTGGAACGATGGCAAGCGCAGCCACCTGTTTGTCGTCCCCGCCGATGGCAGCGCTGCTCCGCGTAACCTCACTCCCGGCGCCGATTACGACGTTCCTCCCGATCAGCGCGGCGACTCAGGCGATATCAACTTCTCTCCCGATAGCAAAGAAATGTGCTTCACCGCCGTCACCGACAAGATGGAGGCGATTAGCACGAACGGAGATTTGTTTACCGTGCCCGTGGCCGGCGGCGAAATCAAGCCCATTACCACGCAGCCGGGTTTCGACGGCGAGCCGGTGTATTCGCCCGACGGCAAATACATCGCCTATCACGCGCAGCTCACTCCGGGATATGAATCCGACCGCTGGCGCGTAATGCTTTACGACCGCCAGACCGGCAAGATCGAGAATCTCTCCGAAGGCTTCGACCGCAGCGCTTACGAACTCGCCTGGTCCGACGACAGCAAGACGATTTACTTCACCGCAGAAAACGAAACGCAGAAGCCGCTCTACGCGATGGCCGCTCGCGCCGGAGCTGAGCCGAAAAAAATCCTCGCCGATGCCTATAACTCCGCGATTTCCGTCAGCGCCGACGGCAAAACTCTGGCGTTCGAGCGCACCAGCTTAACCATGCCCGCGGAAGTTTTTGCTGCTGCGAGCGGCGGCACAAACGCGCGCCAGCTCACACATCACAACGACGCGATCCTCTCGGCGCTTGAAATGAATCCTCCGGAAACGTTTTGGTTCGACGGCGCCGAAGGCACCAAAGTGCAAGCCATGCTGATTCGCCCGCCGAAATTCGATGCGGCGAAAAAATATCCTTTGCTCGTGTTGCTCCACGGCGGGCCGCAAACCATGTGGTCGAACGCCTGGGGCTACCGCTGGAACGCAGAAGTTTTTTCTGCCTCCGGCTACGTCACGCTGATGATCAATCGCCGCGGTTCGACTGGCTACGGCCAGAAATTCACCGACGAAATTACCAACGACTGGGGCGGCAAAGCCTACGTCGACGTCATGGACGGCGTGGACTTCGCGCTGAAAAAATATCCGTTCATCGACGGCACTCGAATGGCTGCAGCCGGCGGCTCCTACGGCGGTTATATGGCCGACTGGATTGCCACGCACACCGGACGCTTCAAGGCCATCATCAGCCATGCCGGCGTGTACGACAAAGTCGCGATGTATGCGACCGAAGAGCTTTGGTTCGAAGAGCACGACATGCAAGGCACGCCGTGGTGGAATCCCGAAAGCTATCGCAAGTGGGCTCCCGTCACTTACGCAGGCGAACTCGCCAAATTCAAAACGCCGACGCTCGTCATTTGCGGCGAACGCGACTACCGCGTTCCGTACACGCAATCGCTCGAATTTTTCAGCGCGCTCCGACGCCAGGGCGTGCCATCAAAACTCATCGTCTTCCCCGACGAAGGCCACTGGGTGCTCAAGCCGCAAAACGCGCAGTTCTGGTACAAAACTTTTCTCGACTGGCTCGCGCTTTACTTGAAGTAGTAATCGAGCATTCGGTGGACAGCGCGCCTCGCGAAGCGCACCAAGTGATAGGTCAGGAACGCGCTCAGCGTGAGCAGCGCCGCAACAACAATCGCCGTCGCGATGGGATGCACGCTGGCCAGCCACGACAGCCACACTGCCAAAACGTCTTCCCCTAAGCTCAGCGTCCAATTGCTGAACGGTTCGGGGCTCAAATTAACCGCCGCGCGCGTGCTTGCTTTCGCTCCATGAGACGTCAGCGCCACGCCGCCGGCAAGCAACGCCGCACCCCAGCGCCACTCCGGTCCCGAGACTCCGGCTGCGCTGTACGCGAGCACTGCCGCGGCTGGCGGTCGAATGAACGTGTGAATCAGATCCCAGATCGTGTCGACGTATTGAATTTTGTCGGCGACAAATTCGGCGAGGTACAACGCCCCCGCGACGCCAATCACCCAAGGATGCTCCAGCGCTTCGAGCGATGCCGGCAGATGAATCACTCCAAAGCGCTGCAACAGTCCGAGCGTAGCCACCGTTGCGTAGAGGTTCAGCCCGGAAGAAAATCCGGCGCCGAGCGCCAAGCTTAACGTCTGCAGCGGGTTCACGCAAGTCCATCATATCAGTCGTCCACGCAATGGCCGCAACCCAGCACGCCTGTGTCCGCAGGGCCGGCACGTTACTCTGGCAAACGAGGCGCACGACGTTCCGTTTGACCGCCGCAGAAAAGCAAGCGATGCTGTTTGCCCAAAGGTGGCTGCCCATGCACGGCTTGGGTCACTTCTATCTTTCCTGGGGACTTCTGGTGCAGGCCTTCGCGCTGCTCCATTTCCTGCGCCGGCGCCCGGAAAGCTACTGGTTCTTCGTCATCCTGTTCTTCGGATGGCTTGGCGCCGCCGTGTACATCGTCGCCGAAGTCATTCCCGACTTGGGGCTTCTCCGCCACACCATGCAAGGATTCGGCCGGAGCTCGCGCATCCAAAAAGTCGAAACCGATATCCTCGATAATCCTTCCGCCGCCAATTACGAAGAGCTGGGCGAGCTCTATAAAGACCGAGGCCAGTACGCGAAGGGCCGCGAAGCCTTCACCAAAGCCATCGAGGCACGCAGCGATTCCATCTACACGTTTTATTCGCGCGCGCAGTGTTCCCTGGCGCTGAACGATCTTCCCGCCGCGGTTCCCGACCTTGAGCGCGTGGTTGCGGGCGACCGCAAATTCGATTACTACCGCGCCGCGGGACTCCTGGCGGATGCTTACGCGCGCACCGGAGATTTACAGCGCGCCGAGCCGCTCTTCGCCGAAGTGACGCAAGTCTCGACCACCCCCGAAACGCTCTACAACTACGCCAGCTTCCTGAAGACCGCCAACCGCCGCGACGAAGCTCGCGAATGGGCGCAGAAACTCCTGGCCAAGAAGCGCACCCTGCCCCGCTACATGCAGCGCCACCAACGCCCCTGGTTCCGCAAAGGAAAAGCCCTCGTGAAAGAACTCGCCGCCTGATCACCTGGTGGACTCGCCTCTTGCGCCGGCCGGCGTTGCCGTGATTTCTCCTTCGTCGCTAACCGAATCAGAATGCTATCTGATACTATCGACTGCCTACCTGATGCGCTGATCCGCGAAATGATTTGTCTCCATTGTTCGCGCCGAACGAGTCAGCGAGCTTTCCACACGGTTGCCTGTAGCCTGTCGGCTGTTAACTTCCTCTGGTAACGCTTCCGCACTACACTGGATCCCCACGACCAACATGACCAATCAGTGGAATGCCACGGAGTATGACGCGAAGCATGCCTTCGTGTATGAGAAGGCCAAGGGGCTGGTGGAGCTGCTGGCGCCGAAGGCGGGTGAGCGCATCCTGGATTTGGGCTGCGGGACGGGAGCTTTGGCGGCGGAAATTGCCGCGAGAGGCGCGGAAGTGCTGGGACTGGACCGCTCCGAGGAAATGATTGGGCAGGCGAGGAAGAAATTCCCGGCGCTGCGGTTCGAGGTGATGGATGCAAGGGAGCTACAGTCCAAGTTGTATAGGGCGGACAGGGCGGACAAAGCGGTGGTAGCGGACGCCGCGGAAAGGGGGAACGCGGCGGGCGGAAGGATCGGGGCGGGCACTACAGCCAAGGCAGGCAGGATTCCCGAAACGGGCTTTGACGCCGTGTTTTCCAATGCGGTGCTGCACTGGATTCCCGAAGCGGACGAAGTGATCGCGGGAGTGGCGCGGGCGCTGAAGCCCGGCGGACGGTTTGTGGCCGAGTTCGGCGGCAGGGGAAACATCCAAAGGCTCGTGGCGGGATTTCAGCGGGCGTTCAAGGCCCTGGGAATGCGGCAACCTGACGGAATGAGCCCGTGGTTTTACCCGAGTGTCGCGGAGTACGCGGGGTTGCTCGAAAAGCACGGCTTGGAAGTGCGGGACGCGTCGCTCTTCGACCGGCCGACGGTGCTGGAAGAGGGCGAGCGCGGGCTGGAAAACTGGATTCGCGTGTTTCGGCAGACGTTCGTTGAGAAGATGGGCGAAGCGGACGCTCAGCGATGGATTCGCGAAGTGGAGCGGCAGTGCCGGAGCGAGTTGTTTCACGACGGGAATTGGGTGCTGGATTACCGGCGATTGCGCATCGCGGCGTGGAAAGTTTTGTAAGTTTTATGTTGTAAGTTTCAAACCGAAGGACTGGAGAAATGGCGCGCGAAATTCGAAGATCGAAACTCGAAAATCGGCCGATAGAGAAGTGTTCTGGTATGCCCGCTCACCGCGGGCAAGCACGCGACCGGGTTCCCTTCGACTGCGCTCAGGGCAAGCGGGATGTCCGCAGGGAATTGGCGGAGGCTCGGGCTGTGGAAAACAAGGCAGGGTTACGAAGCGACTTGGTGTAAGCTCGATGTCTCAACGAATGCAGTCTCACAGTGGACCGGGACCCACCCTCCGGCCCGGTTGCAACAAAGGAAACAAGGAGTGCGCTTGAGTTGTTTCAAGGGGCGGCACCCTGGAAACATAAAACGGCAAGCTAACTCAACCAGGGAGGGAAAATGCGTAACTTCGTCGTTCTGATGGTGCTCGGCCTGTTCGTCGCAGCCCCGGCGATGGCGCAGGGAACGGTATCCAAAACGGACTTCTTTGTGGGCTACCAGTACTTGCACCTGAATCCCGGGGGAAGGGGCTGCCACGGCTTCGATGTGAATCTCGCTTACAACGTGAAAGACTGGGTTGGCGGCGTAGGCGACTTGGGCTATTGCAAAGAGACCGGCTTGCCGTCGGGCGTGGGCGGTCATGACTTCAACTACATGTTCGGGCCGCGGGTGACCTACCGGAATACCAGCAGACTCGAGCCGTTCGGCCAGTTGCTGATTGGCGGCCAGCATGAAAGCATCGGAGGGGCATCCGCCAACACCTTCGCGTTGACGCTGGGCGGCGGGGTGGACTACAAGTATAACGACCGCTTTTCCGTTCGCGTGATCCAGGCAGAGTATCTGTGGACGCACTTCTTCGGGACGGGCTGGAATAACGCGCGAATCCAGGCCGGCCTCGTTTACAAGTTTTAGCTTGAATCGCTTGGGCGCAAGACCAACAGCGGCAATTTTTTCTGCTGAGGTGGGTCAAGCCTAATCACTCCAGCGACACGAACTAGCATCGATTTAGAAACCAGAGGCCGGGGGGAAAATTCCTCCGGCCTCTGGTTTTAAATCGAAGCGGGGTTGTTTTCTTCGATTTATCCATTTGCGATCTGGGTCGGAATCATGTTCCAGAACCAGATCGCCAGGATACCGTAATGGAGCGCGACCACGCCGACGCTGATCGCGAAGGTGCTGGCCGTTTTTCCGAGGCCGGAGTATTCGCGCTTCCAGTGGCGCGCGCAGAAAACAATCATCAGGACGGAAAGCACAGCGGCGACGGCAGCGATGAAGCTGACTTCGTTGGTCACGCCTTGCCCGCGGGTGAGGCGCAGAACCTGGCGCGTGGCGCCGCCGAGCAAGCCGGTGGCGAACACCATGCTCAGCCAGGCGACTGGAGCCAGCATGCCAATCATGTAGGCCCAGCGATCGTCCATGTAAAACAGCAGGATCAAGATCGCCATATAAATGACGGTTTGGTAGAGATGAAGCAGAAAGAATTGGGGTTCGAAATGGCCGAGAAAGGAGAAACAAAGGACTTGCAGGGCCGCGACGGTAGCGATATCTCGATAAGGTCTCATAGGCATCCCCTCATTTCGAAAGGGTGGAGGGACGGAATCCTTGCGCCCGCGGCGGCACCTGAGAGGAATGGGCAAGTGACGGGCCAGACGGTTAGAACGCTAAGTGTTTGATTCGAAAGCAAATGCGATGTAAGTAGGACGCGGCTGAGAGGTTGCCTGTGCGGAAAACCACGCTGAAAGGGTTTATGCCGCAGATAGAGCAGTGCCGGGGGCCAGAAAGGGAAACGGATTAGGGATTGCATTGAGGGTTCGAATGGATTGAGCGAGGACCTGCTTCTGGCATAGACTCGGCGAATGGACGCGGAATGGTTGCGCAAGGTGTGCCTGTCGTTTCCGGGAACGACCGAGCAGATTCAATGGGGCTGCGATCTGGTGTTCAAAGTGGGCGGGAAAATGTATGCGGTAACGCCACTCGAGCCGGCGCCAGTTTGCCTGTCATTCAAAGCGGCGCCGGAAAAGTTTGCGGAGTTGACGGAGCGGCAGGATATTATTCCGGCGCCGTACCTGGCGCGGGCGCAATGGGTGGCGCTGCAGACGCGGGACGCGATAGGCGGAGAGGAACTTGCTGGGCTGCTGCGCGAGTCGTATGAAATGATTCTGACGAAATTGCCGAAGAAAATGCGCGAGGGGATTAGCAGCGGAAAAGGCGCGGGGCTGGGTACTCGGGGAATGACACGGCAGAAGAGCGGGCAAAACCAAAGAGCGGTGAAGAAGATGACGGGGAGAAGAAAGAGCAAGGCAAGAGGCTGAAGATTCCAAGAAGCGAGAGGGAGGCAGGCCGAAGCGGTTTTTGAATGAGGTTGGGAAGAAAAAACTTAAGGAGTGAGGTGTCTTGTGGTTAGGCAAAAAGTTTTGTTGGTTTTGTTGGTGGCGATACTGGGGATCGGGAGCTTGGTGGCGGTGCGCAACGTGAAAGCGGGGCCGGCGAGCGGCGGGCTGCTGGTGGTGGCCAATCAGAAGGAGCACACCGTGCTTGTGGTGGATCCCGACGAGCGGAAGGAACTGGCGAAAGTGGTGGTCGGAGTGAATGGCCACGAAGTGATGGTTTCGAAAGACGGGCGGTTTGCGTACGTGCCGATTTATGGAAATTCCGGCGTGGGCAGGCCGGGAACCGACGGAAGCACGATTGACGTAGTCGACTTGCAAGAACGGAAGCTCGCGGCCACGATTGATCTCGGCAAGCCGCTGCGGCCGCATCGCGCGGAGTGGGGACCGGACGGAATGCTGTACGTGACTGCAGAACTTGGAAATGCGGTGGACGTGATTGACCCGGGCACGCAGAAAATCGTCGCGGAAATTCCGACGGGGCAGAAAGAATCGCACATGATTGTGATTTCGCCGGACGGGCGGCGAGCCTACACGGCGAACGTAGGCGCGGGGAGCGTGAGCGTGCTGGATCTGGCGAAGCGCAGCCTCGTGACGACGATTCCGGTGGCGAAGATGGTGCAGCGGATTTCGATTTCACCGGATGGCAAGCGCGTGTTCACGCACGATCAGGATGCGGCGCGAATCGCGGTGATTGACCTAGCGACGAACAAAATTGCGGATTGGATCATGGTGCCGAGTCCGGTGTATGCGTCGGAGCCGACGCCGGACGGACGGTGGCTGGTGACGCTGAACCGAAACAGCGATGCGTATGTGATTGACCTGCAGTCGAGGAAAGTGGCGCACACGCTGAAAATCTCGGCAGGCGCGTCGGAGATTTTGATTCGGCCGGGAGGAGAATTCGCGTATTTGAGCGGAACGGGCGCGGGAAAGATTGACGTGCTGGACTTGCACACGTGGGAATTGCAGAAACCGATTGAGTTGACGCCGGGAGTAGATGGAATGTCGTGGGTGCCGGTCGCGGGGAAACAGTGATTTTCTGAACCAGGAAAATACTCAATTTCTTTATTCTTCGCGGAGGGTGCGCGCGGGGTCGATGCTGGCAATGCGGAGGGTGGGGACGGCTACTGCCAGGAGCGTGACGGCAGCGAGCGTCAGCACGGTGAACAACATGGTCGTCGAATCGTAAACACCTACGCCGTAGATGACGCTGCGCATCACACGAAGCGCTCCCGCGCAAAGGGCGAGCCCCAGAACCAAACCAAGTAGTGAAGCGGCGGCTCCGGAACGTCCGAACTGCACCATGACTTGACCAATGCTGGAACCCAAAGCCATACGGATGCCAATCTCGCGCGTTCGCTGCGCAACCATATTGGCCACGAGCGCGAAGATGCCAACCGCGCTAAGGAGCAACGCGAGCGCAGCCATGGCGCCGAGGAGCGCCACTTCGATGCGCTGCGTCCCGAGCGTGCGGGCTAGCAGATCCTTCATGCTGTAAAAGCCGGAGGCGGGCAGGTTGGGATCGGCGGCCGCGAGGGCGCGCTGCATCGCGCTGGTCAAACCCTCCACGGGACCGGCCGTGCGGACAATCCAGTCCGGCTGATGCCAAATATGGAGTAGGGCGAGAAGCGGTCTATCTAGTTGTGCGGCGGGAAAGTACATCGTTTGCTCGGTCTGGAGCGGCGCAACGGGATCCAAACCGGAGGAAATAGGAACGTCGGCCACTTCGCCTACAATTAGCATGTCTTTATCGATGTACCGCCCAACAGGATTCGTTCCGCCATAGAACTTTCGAGCGAAAGATTGGTTCACCACGACAACGTGTTGGGAATTGGGGCCATCCACGTTGGTAAAGACGCGACCGGCAAGCAACGGCATCTGCAACGTTTCGAAATACCCAGGGGTGACGTAGACCCAATCTGCTCCACCCTGTTGGCCTGCCTCCTTGCCATCGTCAAGAGTAACCCAGTCGTTTCCGATGAATTCGTAAGGGAGATCCAATCCGACGGCGGCATTCTGCACTCCCGGAATCTGTCGCATGGCAGCCGTACTCTGCTCCAGGAGCTTTTGGAAGGTTGCGGGATCGTGGTAACGAACATCGTCGAGCGAGGCTTTCGCGACCACCACGCCGTTGGGATTGAATCCTGGTGGCAACGTCTCCAGATGAGTCAGGCTTCGGATAAGCAGGCCGGAGCCCCCTAACAACATGACCGTGATAGCAACTTCGCCAGCAATGAGCGCCTGTCGCAGACGCAAGTTGCCAGATCCGGCCACGGTGCGGCTCGCCATCGACGACCGCAGATCCACTCGCCGCGCGACTAGGGCGGGGAGCATGCCGAAGAGCACGCTGGTCAAAATGGAGACGGCCAACGTGAACACCATTACTCGGGCATCGAGAGGCATGCTCGCGACAGGAAGAAGGTGTTCGGGCAAAAGCAAGAAAAGCTCCTTCAGGGCGAGAAAGCCCACGCCAACGCTAAATGCTCCGCCGACAAGGGCTAGTAGCAGGTTTTCGATCCAGAACTGCCGTTGAATCTGCCAGCCCGAGGCCCCCAGCGCTAGCCGAGTGGCGACTTCAGGCGTGCGGCGCATCATACGCACTAACGTCAGTCCAGCCAGGTTCGCGCAGGCAATCAGCAGGATGAGGCCAGCAGCGAGCATCAATGCCAGCACTTGTGGGCGGAGTGAATCGGTTTGGCCTTTTTGCAGCGGCACGGAGTGATAGCTCACTTTTGCTCCGGGGTTGCCCGCTAACTCGTAGCGCCCCGTGCGGCTTAACCAAGTGCGATTAATCTGCGCATCCGCCTCCTGCCCGGTCGCGCCATCGCGGAGCCGGATGATGCATCTGAAGTTCGTGCCACGTCCTTCGCCCTCGCGGTCCGGTTGCAGAGGCGTGTACACATCCGCGTTCAATGGAGTTGTCGCGCCCTCGGGAAGCACGCCCACCACCGTGTAGGGCTCACTTCTCAGCAGGATGGGTTGGCCAAGAATGCCGGGGTCAGCGCCAAAGACGTTGCGCCACAGGTTGTAACTGAGGATGGCGGCCTTTGGACCATTCGGGCGGTCTTCCTCTTCGGAAAAATTTCGTCCCGAAATGGGCTGAAGAGCCAGCACGTCAAAGTAATGCGCCGAAACGCGGCCGTCTTGCACGTAATCCACATGCGAACCTGCTTTCAGGTTCACTCCCGATGCGCGTACCCCTGATACGGCCGAAATTAATGCCGGAACATTGTCGCGAAGCAGTTGCCATTGTTCGCCATTTACGTTGTGCCGCTCATCGGAGGCTGCGGACGAGCCGGCGATCCGCGTATAGATTGTGCCCACGCGCTCGGGATGGGGATAAGGCAGGCTCTTCAGCAGGAGCGCGTTCACTAAAGAGAAGATTGCGGTGTTTGCGCCAACAGAGAGCGCCAAAGTAAGGACCACGGTGAGAGTGAAGCCGGGGTTCTTGTAGAGTTGCCTGGCGCCAAAGCGGCAATCAGCGATGAGGGAATGGAGCCCATGGCCGAGGCGCTTGTCGCGAACCTGCTCTTTGACTTGTTCCGGGCTGCCGAGTTCGATGCGCGCAGCGCGCTCGGCTTCCTTTGGCGGCAAGCCGGCGCGAAGGTTTTCGTCAATCAAGAGTTGGAGGTGCGAGCGGACTTCCAAGTCGAGGTCTCGCTCCACGCGCCGGGTCGAGAAGAGATTTCGCAGGAGACTTCTCGCTTTTACAAGGACGGGCATACCACACCTCTACAACGGTTTACGACGCTTCCAAAGCTTGCGCGATGGCCCAGGAGATACGTCCCCAGCGCCGGGATTCGGCTTCGAGCTGCCTCCGTCCGGCTTTGGTCAAGCGATAGTATTTCGCGCGGCGGTTGTTCTCGGAGTCGCCCCAGAAGGACGACGTCCAACCTTCTTCCTCCATGCGGTGGAGGGCGGGAAAGAGCGAGCCGGGTTTGACCACAAAAGTGCCGCCGGTCATTTGCTGGATTCTGCGAGAGATTCCCAATCCGTGCAGCTCACCGGCGGCCAGCGATTTCAGGATGAGCAGGTCCAGCGTACCTTGCAAGAGAGTGGTTGGTTGAGAGGGCAAGCGCTGTCTCCTATCGAACGACGATAGGAATCGTACGCGCCTATCTATAGAATGTCAATAGGAAGCAGATCGTCGTTCAAGTGAAGAACAGAATCGCAGCGGGCGTGCCAATGGGCGTGTATTGGCCGAGGAAGGAAAGGGCGCCGGTGCGGAGGTTGACCCGGTAAGCGGTGATGGCATCCGCTCGCTGATTGCAAGAATAGAGGTAGTTCCCTGCCGGATCGATATTGAAGCTGCGTGGGTAGTCACCGCGAGTCCATTCCTCTCCCGTGAATGTGAGCAACCCGCCCTCGCCGATGGAAAAACAAGCGATGCTGTCATGCAAACGGTTGGCGGCATAGAGAAACCGTGCATCCGGAGAAATAAGAACTTCCGAGGTAAAATTCGTGCCGTTGAATTGTTTTGGCAAAGTGGAAATGGTTTGCTTCGGCGTCAACCTTCCGGTTGCGGGGGCATAGTCGAACGCGACCAGCGTGGAAGCTTCCTCCTGCAGCGAGTAAAACCAGCGGCCGTTCGGATGAAAGGCGAAATGCCGGGGACCGTCGCCGGGGGGCAACGGGACGCTCGTTTGTGGAGCGGGCAATAGTTTGCCGGTGTCCTCATCAAACTTCCAAATGAGAATCTGATCCAGGCCCAGATCGCTAGCAAAGACGAACTTTCCGGCCGCGTCCGCCTGCACCATGTGGGCATGTGGCTTATCGTGGCCGCTGATGGCAAAGCTGCCGTGAGGCGCGCTCGCGGATCGAGGAGGGCCGATTGTGCCGGCATCGTGTTTGATGTCCGTGGCTGCGCCGAGTTCGCCGTTCGGGTGCACCGGGAGTACGGCCACAGTTCCTCCATGGTAGTTGGCGACAAATACGTATTTGCCGGAAGGATGAACGCTAAGGTGCGCCGGGCCCGCTCCTTCGGAACTGACCGTATTCAATAGGGTCAGACGGCCAGTTGTGCGGTCAATCGAGTACGCGCTCACAGAACCGGAGGCGTCACCCTGGTAATTAGAGATTTCATTCGCGGAGTACAAATGCGTCCGCGAAGGGTCAAATGCAAGCCAGGACGGATTCACGTCACTAGCAAAGGCATCTCGCTGCCGGAGAGCACCGGTGGGCGGATCCATTTCCAACAGGTAAATTCCCTGCCCATGACCAACCGCACCTTCCGGCCCCTGGGGAGAGCTGTAGGTGCCGACGTAGGCTAGAACCGGCCGGCCGCCGCGATTGGCTTTGCCTTCCTGCAAAAGCGGGAATATTGGATGCGCCACGGCGAGGGCGGCTGCGCCCTGCAGGAATTCGCGGCGAGAAGTCTTGTACCCATGCGGCGGGGCACTGCCGTCTTTCGGCGCGTAATCGCGATGGCCATACTTCACTTTTTTCATGCGGCCATGCTACGACAAATCGGACAAAAGCGAGACCGGTTTTCTCAGCGGGCCAGCCGTTGATCAGCGGTTGATGTGCTCCCCTTGACATTCTACTGGAAGTTCTTTATGCTCACCTAGAATGTCTACTAAAGAAGAACGCGAACGCATCGAACTGCTGCAGGGAACGCTGGACCTGCTGATTCTCCGGACGCTGCTGCCGGGGCCGGCGCACGGGCACGCCATCGCGAAGGCCATCGAATTCAACTCCGACGAGGTCTTGCAGGTGGAACAGGGGTCGCTTTATCCGGCGCTGCACCGGCTCATCAAGCGGAGATGGATTGCAGTAGAAGAAGGCACCTCGGAAAACAACCGGCGCGCCAAGTTTTACCGCCTGACGCGCGCGGGGAGGAAGCAACTGAAGGTGGAGACCAGCAAGTGGGACAAACTGGCGGGAGCGATCGCGAGGATCCTCCGGCCTGCGGAGTAGGAGAGCAAGTCATGGGGCGCAGCAAACGCATGTTGGATGAGCTCGACGCGGATATTCGCGAACACATTGAGAGAGAAACGCAGGACAACATCGAGCGCGGGATGACTCCGGAAGAGGCGCACTACGCGGCGGTACGCAAATTCGGGAACGTGACGCGAGTGAAAGAAGAAACTCGAGACGTGTGGCGGGTCGTTTGGCTCGACGAGCTCTGGCAGGACATTCGCTACGGCCTGCGGATGCTGCGCAAGTCGTCCGCTTTTGCGGCCGTCGCCGTGCTTACGCTGGCGCTGGGCATCGGCGCAAACACAGCGATTTTCAGCCTGATCGATGCGGTGATGCTGCGGTCGCTTCCCGTCGAAAAGCCGTCGGAGTTGGTGGTGCTGCGATGGAGCGCGCGCAAGGCGCCGCGAATTAACGGGTACATGTCCTCGGGAGATTGCCCCAGCAATCTGCGCTATGCCGCAGCCAATCCCTCCGGGTGCTCATTTTCCGAACCGATATTTCGCGAGGTGAGGAATACCAACCAGTTTTCGGGAGTGGCGGCGTTTGCCAACGCAGGTCCACTGGCACTGACCGGGAATGGTCCCGCGAGCATGATCAGCGGTCAACTGGTTTCCGGAGATTTCTTTCACACACTTGGATTAAAAGCTGCTGCGGGCCGCGAGCTGGAAATGAGCGACGATTCGCCCACGGCGGCGCCGGTGGCGGTGCTCAATTATGGCTACTGGCAAAGCTCCTTCGGCGGAGCGCAAAATGCGGTTGGGCGCACGATTGAATTGAATGGAGCGGCTTTCACAATCGTAGGAGTCGTCGAGCAGCGATTCACGGGGATAACGCCGGGAAGCGATTACGACGTTTGGCTGCCACTCGCAGCCGGGCCGAGGATTAGCAATCCGCGGATGTGGGACAACCGGGAGGAAAAAGTAACGTATTGGTGGCTGACCATTCTCGGGCGGCTGAAAACCGAGGCGCCGATGTTGCAGGCTCAGGCAGCCATTAGCGGGATGTTCCGCAACGAGGTGCTGCACCGATCCATTCCGCTGTTCGAGGCGGGAGCAGGAATGCCAGGACCTCCAGAGCCGCGAGGCGGAGGAGTTCCTGCTTCGAGACAAGTGGTTATGGGTGGCCCGCCACCGGCCGGAGCGAGGGCCGTGCCGCCGCCACCGGGCGGTCCGCAAGGCTCTACAGTTGTTCAGGGCGCTGCGCCTCCAGCCGCCGGGGGCCAGGGAGCCGCCAGAATTCAGGCTCCGTTCCCGCCGGTCGCACAAGGTCAGGCGCCGCTCGATGCGGCGCCAGATGCACCGAAGGAACCGAGGACGCTCTCGAAGCCCGACGATGAGCCGACAGTAACCCTCGTCAATGCGCAGACGGGATTGACGGGGGCGCGCGGGCGGTTTGCGAATCCGTTGTACGTTCTGATGTTCGCCGTGGGGATTATCTTACTGACTGCATGCTCGAACGTGGCGGGACTGATGCTGGCTCGCGCAGCGGCGCGGCAGAAGGAAATGGCATTGCGGCTGGCGCTCGGGGCCGGACGGATGCGCATCGTGCGACAGCTATTGACGGAAAGCCTGCTTCTCGCCGCCTCGGGCGGCATCCTGGGAATCGTTTTTGCTTTGTGGGGCTCGCACGCGATCATTTCGTTTGTAGCGAACAATCAGCCGCGTCCGCTGACATTTGCGACGGGTCTCGATCTTCGCGTGCTGGGATTCACCGTTGCGATTTCGCTCTTCACAGGAATCCTGTTCGGTCTTGCTCCAGCCTTTCGCAGCGTACGTGTGGATGTAACTCCTAGATTGAAGGAAGGGTTCAGCGCTTCGACGAAAATATCCCGTGGCGTCGGGGGAAGGTTCAGCATCGGCAACGCGCTTGTGGTGACGCAAATGGCGCTGGCGATCGTGGTGCTCGTTGGCGCAGGTCTGCTGGTGCGGACGCTGCAAAATCTGCGTAGCATTGACGTGGGCTTCGATTCTCACAATCTCGTAATTTTCGGAATTAACCCGTCGCTTGCAGGTTACCAGGATGCGCAGATCGACAGCTTTTACCGTGACTTGCAGGGCCGCCTTACGGAAACGCCCGGCGTAAAATCAGCAAGCTATTCCATGGTCCCGCTGCTGAGCGGCGCGTTGATGGCCACGATGTTTAACTGGCCGGGAACTCCTCAGGATCGGGAGTCGGAATCCGATGTGCTGGCGGTTGGCCCGAATTTCTTCAGCACCATGCAGATTCCCTTCAATGCCGGCCGCGGTTTCACCGCCTCCGATTATGAGATTGCTGCAAGCGCGGCTAGCCGGTCGGCGCCACCCGCCGTACCGACGCCCGTGATTGTGGACCAGGCGTTCGTCGCGAAGTTTCTTGGTAAAGAGAATCCTTTAGGAAAACGCTTCGGCCAATCCGCGGCAAGCCAGGATGGGCCGGCGAGTCCGGGCTATGAAATCATCGGCGTGGTTCGCGACACAAAGTACAGCGATCTGCGGCGGGAAACCAGCCCGATGATGTACGTGCCGCAGACCATGCAGGGCGCATCGTTCGAGGTGCGCACGGCGAGTGACCCGCAAGCTTTGGTTCCCGCGATTCGGCGCACGGTGGCGCAGATCAACCCGAACCTGCCGCTCCGAGACCTAACCACGGAATCGCAGCAGATCGACCGGCTGCTGTTTCAGGAAAGGCTTGTGGCGCGACTATCAGGACTTTTTGGTTTGCTGGCACTTGCGCTGGCGTGCATCGGGTTGTATGGACTGCTGGCGTATGAGGTCACGCGCCGGACGCGCGAAATCGGCATTCGCTCAGCGCTTGGCGCGCAAAGGGGCGATGTCTTACGACTAGTCGTGAACCAGGGACTCTGGCTGGCTCTCGCGGGCGCTGCTGCCGGCATCGGCGTGGCGCTGGGCGTGACGCGGTATTTGAAGGCCATGTTGTACGACGTGAGCGCCTACGATCCCTTTACCATTGTGGTAGTCAGCGCGTTGCTGGTTCTGGTTGCGCTGGTCGCTTGCCTGATCCCGGCGCGACGTGCGACAAACGTCGATCCAATGGCCGCTTTGAGATACGAGTAGGGCTCCCGCCACTAATGGGAATCCCGTTTGACGGCAAACTCGCCGCCATCGCAGAAGACCTCACTTCAATGGCTCTTCCGCGGATCCTTTGCCTTCCGCGATCCGGAAAATGCGAATCACTCCAGATAGCGTGACGTTTTTCCTTCGTACCATCGGGCCAGCGGATTCCCACGCTGATGGCCCTAGCCGGGCACGTCTCACGCGCCAAGATGGAACGCTATTCACACATCCGCATGGAAGCAAAGCGTAAGGCCGTGGACACCCTCAGCGGGGCGAATTTTGAGCCGGGTGTGGCACAAAATTGGGCACAGTTTTTTGTGAGCGAGAAGTCAGACGAAGCTAAGTCGTTGAAAACAGATGGTGAACCGGGGAGGACTCGAACCTCCAACCCGCTGATTAAGAGTCAGCTGCTCTACCATTGAGCTACCGGTCCAATGATGGATTTTAGAATTTTACATGGGACACGAGAATTTGTCGATCTGCCCAGGAGCACACCAAATTGCAGATCAAACGCTATTTCCGGCGCAAAATGGTGGCTAGTTCGCTGGCCACTTCGCGTGCATGAGCCAACTTTCCGGGGTCGAACGAAATGGCGGAAACGCGTGGATGGCCCCCGCCGCCGTGCTTTTCAGCGAGAGAAGCAAGGTTTTGTTTGGCCGTCGCCTGGTTCCAAGGATTGGTGCCCAGCGAGACTTTCGCGCGCGCCGGCGACGCGCTCACGCTCACCGAATACACGCATTCCGGATGCAATAAATAGGGAATAAATTTGTTGTAGCCTTCCAGTTCCAAATCGCTGACGTCAAAGAAAATCACTCCGTCGCGTGCTTCGATGCGCTGGCCCAGAATTTCAATGGACCTTCGATGGCGTTCGAGCAGCGGACCAAGATGTTTGGCCACCAGCGGTATTTTCACCATCTCGGCGAGCGGCCGATACGCCAAATCCGGAATAATTTGCGCGGGCAGCCCATTCTCCGGCGCCGCCTCAATCACCAAAGCGAGTTGCGTTGCCGGCTCACCGAGTTCCACGGCGGCTTGTGGCGTCGGATACTGCGCCCCGTCAATGATGTCGCCCCAAAGAATCAAATCCGCAAGCGGTGAGGTATCAAACCCGAATTTTTCTTTCGTCACCGTGGCAATCAGTTTGGTACAAGACTTGTAATCCGGATCATAAAACAGGTGCTCCCGCATTTGCCGGCGAAATTGCTCCGCGTCGGCGGGAGTCAGAAATGCACTCTGGTGATGATCGAACCACCAAGTCACCTTGGGCGAATTCGAATATTTGAAATCCACTATTACGTTTTCGTCGCCGTCGAAGATACCGTCTTCCCACGGTTGCGCGGCGCGATGCGTCATGCCGGTAAATGAAAACTCGGCGCTCTTGTCGAATTTCTCCCGGTAAAAGCGGTAAAAAAGAGCGGCGGAAGCCGTGCCATCGAAACAACGATCGTGGAAACAGAGCCGGACCTTTGTCATTTGGGGTTTGTTGGCTCCACGCTTCTCACCGTCATAAATAGAAGGGGGGCAAAGCCATCCAAGATGTACGCCCGCGCCAAGATTGTCAAGAAGAAACACCGAGGGGCCAAAGCCCGGCGTTCCCACGTGACGGTCAGAAATTTGCTACACTGGAAGCCCATTCGCAGCAACGACTTAGCTAAGGCCTACATGGAATCTGCCGCGTGTGTCGATTTTGCGCTTGTTCATTCGACATATACGCAGAATCGGAAAAAGCTATTCCACGGAGGCAGCGATGGCAAAACAAGAAACAAGCTCCCAAGAAATAAACTCGGCAACGGGAGCCGTCTTGGCACTTTTGGGCCTCGCGACGGTTGGAAGCCTGGATCTGGGCAAATGCGGTCTGATCTATTTGCTCGGCATCCCCGTGAAGGTTGCCATAGAGGCGCTGCCCTCGATTCTTCTGGCTGCTTGGCATCTACTGCAGCCCTGCGCTTTGGTTCACCTCAGGTTCTTGGATGGTCTCCTTCGGATTTCCGTATCTTGGTTGCCGTGCGTTCTGGCTCTTGCTGGAGTGGCCTAGCGGCCGCAGGCTCTAGCGTCCTGGTATTAGGGCTTTTTCAGTCAAACCCTTACTTCCAAAAAATGTCATGTCGATTTGACTGAGCCCCATTCGACGTTAAAGTAGGGGCCGGATTCAGCGGCAGCGATAGCGCCGGAAGCCAGCTCAAAATCAAAACCAAGGGAGTGGTGGCTATGCGATTCATGATGATAGTGAAGGCCAGTAAAGATTCGGAAGCAGGCAAGATGCCGAGTGAAGAACTTTTTTCCGCGATGGGCAAGTACAACGAAGAGTTGATGAAAGCAGGCGTACTGCTCGATCTCTCCGGTCTCCAGCCGAGTTCTAAAGGCGCACGCATTGAGTTCTCTGGGGGCAAGCGAACCGTAGTGGACGGCCCTTTCACCGAAAGCAAAGAACTGATTGCAGGCTATTGGATCATCCAGGTGAAATCGCTCGAAGAAGCCATTGAATGGGCCAAACGCGCGCCCAATCCGCAAGGTGACAGCCAGGAGGGCGAAATTGAGGTCCGCCAGTTTTTCGAGTTGGAGGATTTCAGTCCGAGCGAAGCAGTGGACCGCGCTCGCGAAATGGAAAGGAAACTTGCGCAGAATAGGTGAAGAAGAAAACGGGAGCATAATTGAAGCTTCTCGTAGCATGGGGCAGGCGGGTACGCCAACTGTCAAGACCGGCTACGCTCCGGTGAACGGACTCCGACTCTATTACGAAATCCACGGTACGGGAGAGCCGCTAATCCTGCTGCACGGAGGACTTGGCTCGACGGAAATGTTCGGCCAACTCTTGCCGGCGCTCGCGAAGACCCGCCGAGTGGTTGCTCCGAACTTGCAGGCGCACGGACGCACAGGAGACATCGATCGCCCCATCAGTTACGAGGCACTGGCGGACGATATCGCGGCGTTGATGAAGCATCTTGGGTTTGAAAAGGCCGACGTCATGGGTTATTCGCTTGGTGGTGGGACGGCGCTGCAATTGACTATCCGGCATCCCGCCACCGTCCGGAAGCTGGTGGTGGTCTCAGCGGTTTTCAAGCGAGATGGATGGTATCCCGAGATCCTCGCTGCCATGGCACATCTGGGACCTGCCGTCGCCGAGCAGTTGAAGCAGAGTCCCCTGTATCAGACTTATTCACGAATCGCACCGAAGCCAGGGGATTGGACGGTCCTGGTTACCAAAATGGGGGATTTGCTTCGCAGAGACTTCGATTGGTCGAAAGATATTGCCGCGATCAAGGCACCGACGACACTTGTGTTTGGTGACGCGGACTCCATGCCTCCGGAACATATCGTGGAGTTCTTCAAGTTGCTCGGCGGCGGGAAGAAAGACGGCGGTTGGGATGGTTCGGGAGTCTCGAATGCTCAGCTGGCGATTCTGCCCGGGGTGACGCATTACAACATCGTTGCGTCTCCGTCACTGGCGCCCACAGTCCTACCGTTTCTCGATGCGCCGACGCCCGGACCGAAGTAACAAATGAAAGCGCCTGTCGATTTCGCGGAGTGCCGCTCGTGGTGCTAACAGAGCGGGGATTCAAATCCGTTCAGACGTACTCAGCAGTCGAATGTTGGAATGCAAAAACAAAAAGGAGAACTATACATGAAATTTCTCAGCATCTATAAAACGGCAGAGAGAGGCGTTCCTCCTACTCAGGAAGAGATGGCCACGATGGGCAAGCTCGTCGAGGAGGGCTTTAGGGCCGGGTGGTTGCTCGCTACGGAAGGCTGCTTGCCAAGCAAGTTTGGCGCGCGCGTTCGCTCCTCAAATGGCAAACTGACCGTGACCGACGGTCCTTTCAGCGAAGCCAAGGAGTTGGTTGGCGGCTTCGCGATCCTGAAAGCGAACTCCAAGGAAGAGGCGATTGAATTGGCCAGGCAGTTTCTCCGAGTTGCGGGAGACGGCGAGTGCGAACTTCGCCAGATTTACGAGGCGGATACCTGCGCGCCAGCCGCCGCAGCAGCGAAATCCTAATTTCACGCCACTTGGGCGGGACGACTTCATATCCGTAGTTAGCTTCCGGCAATCCTGTGATGCACGTCCCGCCCTCAATCAAAGTGTCACTAGACAAGAGGAAGCCACGCGTCAGCAACGTAAGGAGAATTGTCGGAGTTGGGATCGTGATTGCTCACGACCCCCTCCTCAGATCCGGACAAGCGGAGCTACCGACTCTTGCCTTAGGTAACGACGCCCATGCGGCGGAGAGGATCAGGATGGCAGATAGTGGGCAAGGGCAGCCAGCGGTTGATGAGGCGCCGCATACGATCCCAGAGGACGCGGCCGTTCTGGCTGCGCCGCGACAGCGTGCGGTGCCAGACCCGACTTGAAACCGAAAGATCCACAGCGCCGGTGTGTTCATGGGCACACTGTAGTACCGGATGTGTCCACGCACCACCGCCAGCAACCAGTTGGGTCGCCAATCCACTTTCGTATGACTTTTGCATTTACTACACCGCGCCGGTTTAGCCGGCGCACAAGGAGAGAGCCATGCCCAAGATCACGCCATTCTTGTGGTTCAATACGCAAGCCGAGCAAGCCGCGAAGCTCTACACATCAATCTTCAAGAATTCCAAAATCGTAAAAACTACTCGGTTTGGAAACGCTGGACCCCACCCCAAGGGCAGCGTAATGACGGTGGTTTTTACTCTCGATGGACAGGAGTTCACGGCCTTGAATGGTGGTCCCCTTTCAAGTTCACGGAGGCCATATCGTTCGTCGTGAACTGCAGGACGCAGGAAGAAGTGGACACCTATTGGGCACGTACGCCTTCTTGAGGGCGGAAAAGAAAGCCAGTGCGGCTGGCTTAAGGACAAATTTGGTCTTTCCTGGCAGATCATTCCCACGGCCTTGGGCGAGTTGCTGAGCGACCCCAATCCGCAGAAGGCCAGGAGGGTCATGGAAGCGATGCTCAAGATGAAGAAAATTGACATAGCCGGCTTGAAAAAAGCCTACGACCAAGGCTAGTTCAGCTCGCGATTTGGCTTCCGTATCGCTCTATGCCCGGCCTCGACTTGCGGCGACGAGTTGAAGATGGTGTGATGAGTAGCTGTGTCATCGGCTGAAACTCATCGCGTCATTGACGCTGTCTGGAGAATCGAGTCCGTCAGACTCATCGCCGGCCTCGCGCGCATCGTTCGCGATGTTGGTCTGGCTGAGGAGCTCGCGCAGGACGCTCTCGTTGTCGCCCTCGAGCGATGGCCCGACACCGGCATTCCGGACAATCCGGGCGCCTGGCTGATGGCCACGGCGAAGCATCGCGCGATCGATCTCTTTCGCCGCAACAAGCTTCTTGAGCGCAAGCACGAGGAGCTTGGCCGCGAGCTAAAGACGCAACAAGACATGGCCATGGCGGACTTCGAGATTCCCGAAGACCACGAGATAAGCGACGACCTGCTCCGCCTCGTCTTCGTTTCCTGTCACCCCGTACTCTCGACCGAAGCGCGCGTCGCGCTCACGCTTCGTTTGCTTGGCGGCCTCACCACGCAGGAAATCGCGCGGGCCTTCCTCATTCCGGAGCCGACCGTTGCCCAGCGCATCGTTCGCGCCAAGCGCACGCTCCGCGAAGCTCGGGTGCCGTTTGAAGTTCCTCGCGGGCCCGATCTTGCTGCGCGCTTGTCATCCGTTCTCGAAGTGATTTACCTCATTTTTAACGAAGGCTACTCCGCAACCGCTGGTGAAGACTGGATGCGCCCTGCGCTCTGCGAAGATGCGCTGCGCCTTGGCCGCATCCTTGCGGAGCTTGCGCCGCAGGAACCCGAAGTTCATGGATTGGTCGCGCTGATGGAGATTCAGGCCTCGCGATTACATGCGCGCTCCGGTCCCGACGGCGAGCCGATTTTGCTCCTCGATCAAGACCGCGCGCGCTGGGACCAGCTCCTCATCCGCCGTGGTCTCGCAGCGCTCGAGCGTGCCGAGAAACTCGGCGCGCCGCGAGGTCCCTACACTGTGCAGGCAGCCATTGCTGCGTGCCATGCCCGCGCGCGCACGGCTGCGGAAACCGATTGGCGCCGCATTGCCGCCCTTTACGACAATTTGGCTCAAATCACGCCTTCGCCGGTCGTGGAGCTGAATCGGGCGGTTGCAGTCGCGATGGCCTTTGGCCCTGCTGCAGGCCTCGAACTCATCGATGAGCTCACCTCTGAGCCGACTCTGAAGGCTTACCATCTCTTGCCCAGTGTTCGCGGCGATTTTCTCTTCAAGCTTGGGCGCCTCTCCGAAGCGCAAGCGGAGTTCGAGCGCGCGGCAACGCTTACGCAAAACGCCCGCGAACGCAAGTTTCTAATCGATCGTGCTGCCACCTGCGAAGCTCGAGGGGGAGGCTAGGCCACACTTTACTCCGCCGCGACTTTGGCTTTCTCGGCGGCCGGCGCAATGGCCTCGATGTTGTTCTTCTTCATCAATTCATTCAAGGCCACGAGTTCTGTGGATTGAATGTCGCGCCAAGTAGTTAGCTGCGTTTCCAATCTTGCATTCAGTTCGTCAAACACCACGTAGGACTGGGCTGTTGACGCGGTATCTGCGCTTTCCACCGTTCCTTGCAGATCAACCAGCTGGTTCGTCACCTGGATCGGATAATTCAAGGTATCTTCCAGGCTCTTCGACTTTGGCTGAACGATTTTTTCTTCCACTGCGTCGATTTTTGTTTTCAGCGTATCCGCTGCATCCAGCACCGCCTTGGCGCTGGTTTCCGCACCCAATCGCTTCTTCAGCCCGTCGAGTTGCTCACGCAGGCTGCGTATCTGATTCACCGCTTCGTTCCCCGCGCTGACGCGGTCGCGAATGCTGGCAGCAAGTTCGTATTGTTTTTCCAAGTCCGCTTGCGACACGTTCACGCGTGGATCTTTTTGAATTTCCGCCGCAGCGGTAAACGACTTGCCGCCCGCGGTCAGCTTGATCTGGTAGGTTCCGGGCACCACCAGCGGCCCAATCTCGCGCCCGCCCCAGTTCACCGCTCCAGGCACGCGCAGGGGAGTTTCGCCTCGCATATCCCAAACAAAGCGATTGAGGCCCTCTTCCGCAGGCAATTTCTCTCCAGTCCGCGCAACACCGAATTCTTCTTCTCCAGGTGAAGCGGCCTCGGCTTCTTTCTTGCTTGAAAATTTCCGGACCATTTTGCCTTTCGCGTCGAGGATTTCCAGCTCCGCCGCGTCCTTCGGGGCACTTTTCAAAAAATAATCAATGATTACCCCCGTCGGCGGATTTGCGCCCACCGGAACGTTCGCGGGTATCGTGAATCTGGGTCCGCGATAGCGGATCGCGGTAGCTGGTTGGTAGAGATGGGCATCTTCATTCGCCGTCGTCGCGTTCATTTGTCGCAGCGGAGAAATATCGTCGAAGATCCAAAACGCACGTCCGTGCGTGGCTACAACCAGGTCATCGTTTTTCACCGTTAGGTCGTGAATCGGCGTCATGGGCAGATTCAGCTTCAAGGATTGCCAGTGGACACCATCATCAAACGAAACGTAGATTCCATTTTCTGTTCCCGCGAAAAGCAATCCTTTTCGCTTGGGATCTTCCTTCACCGCATGCACATAACTGTTGTCGGGCAACCCCGACGTAATCTTGGTCCAGCTCTTTCCGTAGTCGGTGGTCTTGAACGCATACGGCTTGTAGTCATCGAGCTTGTGCCGGTCGATGGCCACGTAGGCAGTGCCCGCAACGTGCGGCGAAGCATCAATGAGGCTCACTTGGCTCCATTCTCCGAACTCCTTCGCCGTCACACTCGCCCAGTGCTGTCCTCCATCCCGTGTAACTTGCACCAGCCCGTCATCTGTCCCAGCCCAAATCACGCCTTTCTCCACGGGGGACTCTGCAATCGTGAACACCGTGTCGTAGTATTCGACGCTCGTGTTGTCCTGTGTCAGCGGCCCGCCGGAAGACTGTTGCTTGGTCTTGTCGTTGCGCGTCAAATCTCCGCTGATTGCCGTCCAGCTCATTCCTCCGTCCGTAGTTTTGAAAACGGCTTCCCCGCCGTGGTACACCGTGTTGGGATCATTCGGCGAAATTAGGATTGGCGCGGTCCATTGGAAGCGATGCTTCAAGTCCGCCGCTCCCGCGCCCATCGGGTTCAGCGGCCAGGAAGAGATATCCTGTTCCTGTCCATTCGATTTGTCGAAGCGCGTGATCAGTCCATCGTACGAACCGGCGTAGACGAGATTCGAATCGCGCGGGTCTGGAACCACATATCCCGATTCTCCTCCGCCAACGGCGTACCAGTCCGGCCGATCAATCGCCGAGCCATCGCTGCGGCTCGCAATGGCGATTGTCGAATTGTCCTGCTGCGCGCCATAAACCTTGTAAGGAACGCCATTGTCTGTGGCAACGTGATAGAACTGCGCCGTCGGCTGGTTGGCTTCGGTCGTCCAGCTCTTTCCTGCATCGTGCGACACGCTCGCTCCGCCGTCATTGGCCACAATCATCCGTTGCGGATGCGTCGGATCGATCCACAAGCCGTGATTGTCGCCGTGCGGGACACGAACGATCTCGAAACTTTTTCCGCCGTCGGTTGAGCGGTAAACGCTGGTGTTGAGGACGTAGACTGCGTCGGCATTTTTGGGGTCTGCAAAAACGTGATGAAAATACCAGGCGCGCTGCGTGAAGCGGTGATCCGGGTTGATGAGTTTCCAGCTTTCGCCTCCATCTTCGCTCCGGTAAAGTCCGCCTTTTTCCGCCTCAATGATGGCGTACACTCGATTCCCATCCGCGCCCGACACGGAAACGCCGATTCGCCCCAGCACTCCGCTTGGCAGCCCATGCCCTTCTAGTCTTTTCCACGTGGCACCATCGTCTCCGGAACGATATAAGCCGCTCCCGGGACCGCCACTCGTCAAGCCCCACGGCGTGCGTTGCGCTTCCCAGAGTGCGGCAAACAAAATGTGCGGATTATTGGGGTCGAACACCAAATCGATCGCGCCGGTCTTGTTATTTTTAAAAAGGACTTTATCCCACTTCTTGCCGCCGTCATTCGAACGGAATACGCCGCGCATTTCGTTCGGCCCATAAGCGTGCCCCAGCGCAGCCACGTACACGATGTCGGGATTCTGCGGATGCACCACAATCTTCGCGATGTGCTGCGTATCGTCGAGGCCGATGTGCGACCACGTCTTCCCACCGTCCACGGACTTGTACATCCCGTCCCCATAAGAAATATTTCCGCGAATGCACGATTCCCCGGTGCCCACGTAAACCACATTCGGATCCGAAGGCGCTACCGCCATCGCGCCAATGGACATGATTCCGGTTTTGTCCGTCATGGGCGTCCACGTCAGCCCACCGTTTTGCGTCTTCCACACGCCGCCAGCCACGGCGCCGAAGTAATACGTCTCCGGATCGCCAGCCACTCCCGTAACAGCAAGCGCGCGCCCGCCACGAAATGGCCCAATCTGCCTCCACTTCATGCCTTTCAGCGCTTTTTCATCTAGAGTCTGCGCCTGAATCGTATTTTGCCATGCTACAAAAAACGGCATTACGAACAGCAATGCAGAACAAACTGCTGACCTTCTCAGACCACTCATTGCTTCTCTCCCCCGAAGAATTGGAACTCGGAAATTCTTAATCAAGGCCCACACTCACCCGTGCCGTCCACATTCGAACTCGCAAAAGATGGACGTTACCGCTTTCCGCCCGGTTTCGCCAAGCCTCTCGAACCAAACGACCCGCTTTGGGCATGACTTCCAGCGGTCTGTTTCTCATTATGCCGAACTTTTTTGCGCAGTTCGCCAATGGACACTCGCTGGTGTATGCGGGAGTGCTCCGGTGTTGAGAAAGCTCCTTGACATCCGTCCCTAAAAGGCCGTACCTAGGATAAAGCCCTGCTCATCAACCCAAATCTTGCCAGGAGGCTACATGCCCGAGGATAAGAACTTCTTTGCGGGTCTCGTTGACTTCTCGTTCCAGCAGCAGATCATGCGCCGCATCGTCAAGGTTCTCTACATCATTGGGATTCTCGCAGGCGGAATTAGCGTGGTGACTTACGCGGTTTTTGGCTTCCAGCAATCTCCCGCAGAGGGACTGATCAATCTTGTCGCGGGAATCGTGTCACTCTTTGTGGGCATTCTCATTTGGCGCGGCATGTTAGAGGTGGCCCTTCTCGTTCAGCGCATTGCTGAGAGTATCGACCGCGCCACGCACTCCTGACAGTCCAACGGCAAGACAAAATGCCTTTCAGCGGCTCTTCATCCCCAGCCCAGGCCTCCGCCCACCCCTCATCGCCATTCGAATGGCTATTGGGGGCCTCTCCGGCCGAGTGGAAATCCCTGATCGCCGGCGGCCTCGGCTGGATGCTCGACGCCATGGACGTCATGCTGTACTCGTTCGTCCTCGCTTACTTGATCCATGAGTTCGGCATGAGCACTAGCACCGCCGGCCTCCTCAACTCGCTCACTTTAGCGGCATCCGCGATTGGCGGGTTTTTCTTCGGAGTTGTTGCTGATCGCATCGGCCGCACGCGCGCATTGATGGCTTCCATCCTCGTATACTCCTTATCCAGTGCCGCATGCGGCTTGTCTCATTCCATTCCGCAACTTGCTGCTTTTCGATTTCTCCTCGGTCTAGGCATGGGTGGCGAATGGAGCAGTGGCGCAGCGCTCATTGCCGAAACTTGGCGTGCCGAGCATCGCGGCAAGGCTCTCGGCCTGATGCAATCCTCTTATGCCATCGGTGAAGCCGTGGCTGCGGCCGTCGTTTTAATCGTATTCCCTCACTTTGGCTGGCGCGCAGTCTTTTTTGTGGGCGTGCTCCCGGCCCTGCTGGTTCTCTGGATTTACCGCGGCGTGCCCGAACCCGAGTTATGGAAAAATCGTGCAAAAGACAACAAATCGCGTGTGCTGCGCCAGTTGCTGCAAAAAGATGTCCTTCGATACGGCGTTCTCGCCACTACAATGAACGCCTGCGGCATGTTCGGCTACTGGGGGCTGTTCACCTGGATTCCCGGGTACTTGTCCCTGCCCGTTTCGAAGGGCGGCCGGGGGCTCAGCTTGGTGGTTGGCACAACCTTTTATCTCGTGCTTTCGCCGGGAAAATGGCTGGGTTATGCATCTTTCGGCTTTTTCGCCGACGCGTTTGGCCGAAGAAAACCATATTTCACGTATCTACTAATTGCTGCAATCCTCGTCCCGCTTTACGGCATCATTCGAAATCCTGCTTTGCTCATGTTGCTGGGGCCTTTTGTCGCGTTTTTTGGAACCGGATTTTTTTCCGGCTACGCCGCCATCGCCAGCGAAATCTTCCCCGGAGGCATTCGCGCGGCGGCGATGGGTCTCAGCTATAACCTGGGCCGCGGCTTGTCGGCGGCGGCGCCCTTCGCGGTTGGCGCCATTGCCTCTAGGTTCGGATTTCTTCCAGGCTTTTTTCTTCTGGCGGGCGCATTCCTCGCAGCCGCCTTTCTCGCTTTGCTGCTTCCCGAAACGCGAGGCCGCGAATTGACGTAACTCAGATTCCTACACCATGCGCGCGCATATTTGCGCCGTCCCGAACCGTGAACTTCATGGCGAAATAGGGGGCCTGACCTAGCGTTTTCTGAAAATCTCCATCGTCCGAGTACCGGCGCCGGGGAATTCGGCGCGCCAGGATACTGACCTCCAGCGGATCGCGGCGGAACGGATACGGCTCGAGCGTTACGGCATTCTTTTCCTCAGGCTGCAGATTCCAATCCACTTCCCGACCCTCATAGTCGGCAGGAACTGCGTCAATCGTCGCGCCGTCGAGCGGCCCCAGGCAAAAATAGAGCGAGAGCCGGTCCAGCGCTTCCAGACGCAACAAATTCGCCTGAACCCACTTTTCGTCCGTGAAATCTTTCATCCGAGCATCCGCGCGCAGATCCACCTTCAATCGCAATTGCTGCAGGCGAAGCGTTTGCAAAAAATCGTTCACTACCTGTGATTCGTGCGCCTTGATGTATTTCGCCGAGAATCCCGGCATCGTGGCGCGCGTGCGGTCGTACAGACCCAGGCAGTGCATGCTCACCAGCAGGCCGGCATAGTGGTCCACCTTTACAACGCGTTCAATCCCTCGCTGATACAGTTCGATGTGGTCCCGCGTAGGAATCGACATGAAGCTATAGGGCAAAAACATCACCGGGTCGATTTCTGGGAGCAGCTCCCACTCGTTCCATCCGTTATCGTGCTCTGTGGCTGCCAAAACGAAGGCATCGTGCGGTTGCGGGGGGACAAACGCATCACTTCCTAGTTCGCGGGCAAAGTGTCCCGCCAGAACCGCGTGATCCGTCTGTCGAATCAGGACGAGATGGTCGCCCTGCTCTTGAATGATCATTGCGCTGGCCTCATGCGCAGCGACGGTTTAGTCTCGTTCCTTTGTGCAAGGGATACAAACTTAGCTGGGGACGTGCCAAGTTTCTTCTCTGGAACAACGATAGCATGCCTCCGGCACTTTCACGAATCCAGAAATATCGTCAAACGACAAAAGTGCAAGCTCGTTGCCTACATTTTTTCGCTCGACACATGCCACGTAAATCTCGATGGAACCGCGCCGGCCGCGTTGGCGGCTTATGTGCTTCATGAAGTAAAGAACAACGTGGTCGGCTGTGGAGGGCATAGTCTTATCCTTGCACTAGAGCCAAACGGTATAGAGATGGCCTCCTCGGAAAAATTAGCCGGGCTAGAAAACTGGCTGGGCACACAGCGTATGCCTTCCGACGCTTTATTATCCAAGATTCTCAAGTTCGGGCCAATCCTGGAGAGTGCGGTTAGCAGCCCTGAAAAAGAAAAAGCGCAACCCGCTTAAAGCTGCGCCCTTTCCGAACCAAACCCGACCCCGGAAGAGAACCGGAGTAGTTAGTCTAGCCAGTCTAGCTGCTAGGACCATCTTGAATCCGAACTAGCGTGGCTCCTCTGGAAAGTGACCAGGCATCCAACGTGGCGCCAGCTTCGCGGTGAAAACGATGTGAAGGGCCATACGGAGTGTCAGAAGCGATGACGCCTTGTTGCGTCAATTGTGTGACAGTGTCACGACTACATCGTGTGCTGAGGCCAAGTATTTGCGCCACCTCTCCGCGAGGCACCTCCCTCCCCGATAGAGGATGGCATCAAGCAGTAAGCCAGCTTTTTGATTGATTCGCTTAAATCTGACCTGCTCTTCGACCCAGAGTTGAATACGAGGACGCAACTCATTTGGCTGAACGAGTTTCTCCATGAAATCAACCTGGTCAATGCAAATCTTCAGAAAGAAGCGTGTGAATTCGACAAGAGCCTCTTCACTTAGATTACCGCGTCCATCCAAATCATTGCGGCGTGTTCGGTCACAATTCGCGAGGAGTTCTTTGTATCTGTCAACATTTCGTGCCAAACCACGGGCAACAGACCAAATTGCTCCGGTATCTAGGGTTTCTACAAGGTTGCGTGAGACATCAGCCGAGCGACCCGACCATGACCGTCAAGGAACGGATGTATCCACACCAAGCGATGATGTGCTGCCGCTGTTGCCAATATCGACTCGACCTTGCTAAGTCCGGTGTAAACAGCCATGGCGAAGATAATGTCCTCGATGACGACGATGACCATGGTGAGTATTCCGGGGCAGGGCGGTCACAGGTCCGAAGTCATCCCGGTCAGCAGTCCGAAATGATGCCGGTCACGATTCCGGGATGATGCCGGTCACCGATTCGGATTTCAAGTCGGTCACTTTTTGCCGGTGGTCGGAATCCCGACCGGGATCCTCCGAAAAGATTTCCACAGGAGCGAAGAAGGGCGCTGAACAACACTGGGACAATTCGGATTCCTCCGGAGCCGGGAGGAAACGACATTGCCTACCGAAAGGTTTTCCATGCGTCGGAATAGGCACCATGGCGAAGGTCATAGCCACAGAGACGGTGACGACAATGGCAAGAATGATGGTGGCGGGGATGATGACGGCGACGATATGTAACGGTCCTCAGTCTTTTCCCCCATGTTGCCAGATTGATGCCCGTTCGGTTTCTCAGACTCCGTTCCCTCGAACTGGCGGGATAGGATGCCCACGTGCCCACGTACGTAGGCAGGATCGGTATCCCAAGGGTGCGGGCACACATTGAAGTTCCTCGAAGTTCCCGCTTGACACGCGCAATTCTCGGGCTTACGCTTTCGCTCATTCCACGGTGTAGTCTACCCGTCCCCGTAGTCAGGCAGCGAGATCGAAGGAAATATTTTTGCCAGAAATGCTGGCGGTTCTGACGGATTCTCCTGCGGTTATTTGCCGGGAGAGGAAGTGACTCATAGTTGCAGCGGCCAGAGTGTCTCTCACATGGAGTGCGGTGCGGCCTGTCTCGCCCGCGGCGTGCCTCTCGCAATCGCAACCGACGATGGCGTTCTGTATTTTCCCGCCGATGGCAATCAGCGGCTCAAGAGCCTGCTGAATGCCAGCGTCCGCGCCTCTGGCCCTGTCGTGGAGAAGCACGACCCTATGGAGCTGAAAATGCCAGCTGGCGATAAGAATCAAATGGTCGTTCGCGTCGAAGGCGGCTACAAACAGATCACTATCCAAACACTCGAAAGAATTTTGGCAGTTAAGCGCCGGCCTGCGTGATTGCTGGCCTTGAAGACTTCCGGGTATATTCTAATGGGGCGCTGCTTCGCCGTCTTCGCAGCCAGCGCAAGTTGTTGTAAAGGGGCGCGATGGGTCGGCTTTGGCGCTCCAATTGTCCGGGGATGGGTTGAAGCCGACGGAATGGTCCCATAAATGTATTATTCCTTTTTCCACCTTAAGGACGAACCTTTTCGCCTCACAAACGACCCACGATTTTTGCATCTCGCCGAGCCGCACCAAGCCGCACTCAAGGTTGTGCTTGAGGGGATTCTGTATCGCAAGGGACTGGTGATGGTCACCGGGCCGATTGGAACCGGCAAGACGACGGTGATACACACCGCGATGCGCTTCATTTCCGCCAAGAAGACAAGGATCAGCAGCGCGCTGCTGTTCAACCCCGTGCTCACGCGCGACGAGTTCCTGGAGATGATTCTCGAGGATTTCGAGGTAAATTGCCCGTCAGCGAGTAAGTCCCGGCGCTTGATCGCTTTCCATCAGATGCTGCTTGAGACGCAACGCGGCGGAGGCACGGCAGTGCTGTTCATAGACGAAGCGCATCTTTTAAGCACGGAGTTGCTGGAGGAGATTCGGCTTTTGGGAAACGCCGATACCTGCCAGGAGAAGTTACTGCAGGTTATCTTGTGCGGGCAACCAGAGCTGCTGGCGATGATGAAGCGCCGCGAACTCAACGCTTTGCAACAACGGATTGCTGCCCGGGCGCATCTTCGACCACTGAGCGTGGCGGAAACTGGCGATTATGTGGCCGCGAGGCTGCGGGCCGCGGGATTCCAAGGGTCTTCGCCCTTCCCTGCGCATACCTTGGAAGTTGTTTTTCGTTATTCGGGAGGCGCGCCGCGTCTCATCAACCTGATTTGCGAAGGATGTTTAACCTTAGGGTTCCGTACCCAGCGGAGAACAATCCAACCGGAAATCGCGGAGGAAGCAGCTGTGTCTTTGGGGCTTGCCCAACAGACATTGCCCGCGGAAAAGAAGGCCGCTCTAGCGGCCTCGCCAAGTGCGTCCGCGTCGGCGGAAGTGACCGCGACTACCTCAGCGGGCGAAGAGCAAAAGACCGTTCTGGATATGCTGATTGAAGCGATGAAGCAGAACCGCATGGCTGCGCAGCAAGTCCACCGGAGTTAGGGATTCTGCCGATGAGACTCTCAAAGCGCTTGAAGTCCGGAATGCCGCGCCGAGTGCTGAGGCTCGGCCCGTGCTCGGGAACGTGCTTTGGGGCGAATCGAACACTATTATAGGAAATCCAATTCAGCTTCTTCCTCATGATTCACGCCCGGGACGGAACCCTTAGGAGAACCCCAGAAGGTCCCCTTCGAAAATCTGATTGAGGACCGTCACAACTGCCTGTTGCTCACCCGTATTGCCTTCCGAGTAAAAGGTGGAGCGGCCCGCGACGGCACACTGCAACACCTCCTGCACGGTGCTGGACATGGGTTGAGCGCTTGTTTTTGGACACCGACCGCACGTCGACAATTGTGGGCGCGTTGCTGTTTTGCAACAGGCAGGTCCGCGCAATTCGACCCGGTGTCACGATGGCAGCATGCTTGAGGTCCGCGCGCCGAAGCCGCGCAAGGAGTGCTTCCGGTTGCTCCTCAACCTTCTTGACGTTCTAGTCTAGTCTAGTCTGTACACGCGAACCAAAGGCTACGTCGACGATAGGTGAACGCGGCGTCGGAGCCTGGCCGGCTGTTGCTGCGTCTCCGCTGAACTCTGGAGCACTGGAACGTGCCAGAGCATGAGTGCGAGACGCCTCTTTTTGTCCGATAACGTAAAGGGCCAGTTCCAGCCGATTCGAAACGCCCAGTTTGTTAAAAACCCGAAACAGATAGTTACGAACGGTATGCACGCTCAGATTCAGTTGACGGGAAATGTCCGCGTTCGTGAGGCCTTCGGCCACACAATAGGCCAACTCTTCTTCCCTCTTTGTCAACAACTTTGCGCCAGTAGCACTTTTGATCTGTTCCTCATGCTTGCCTAATATCTCGATTACAAAGCGCAGCTGCTTGCTGTTCGCCCAGACTTGCCCCTCGTGCACCGCATGGATACACTTACATAGCATCTCAAACGGTCCGTTGCGCGTGAATATGCCATCCGCCCTCGCCCGAAATGCTTCGACGACCGAAGACCGCTCATCGGAATCAACCAACAGGATGATACGGACAAGCGGGTGCGAAGTGCGCACCTCCCGCACCACCTTAAAGCCCGTGTTGCATCCGTCACCGAGATTCGCACTGATAAGGGCTACGTCGGCCGAATTCTCACTAAGCCCCTTGCGAACCCCAGCCGAGTCCGTAGCCAAGCCAACTACAGTGATCCGCTGCTGGCCGTCCCTTAGCGCCTTCGCCATCAACTCGCACACCAAATGACTGGCGTCCGCGATAAACACATTGACACTGACCGAAGGGCCTCCGCGGCGCTTCATGGGCTGAACCTCCGTGCTCGAACATACCGGGAGATTTTCGGCACCGACAACAAGGTTACCAACAGCTTTATGGGCAAACGACAATGGGGTCTACATCTCCAAACCTAGAGACGATGTCCGAGTTTTAGTTGATTCGTAACGATGCCTCGATATGAAACGGATTATAAACCACGCCACTGCTCCATTCAATAGGGTAGAAATACCCTAGCAGTTCTGATCCTTTTGGCGAGGTCCAAGACTTACGCCCTGTGGATTCTCGTACTGTGGAATCATTTATCTCTAACGATGTTTGTGATGTTGAGCGAGGTACCAGAACGCTTGAGCGCGTTGGGAAGCGCAGGGTGCTCTCCTTTGTCCCTAGTGTTGGTAACTTTCGTACCGACCTAACCCGTGACGTATTTGTGAACGACTTGTAACAATCCTATAGGACACCTGACCCCGACTCGTGAGACATTGCGCCTCTTGCCGGGGCACAGAGGTTCGCATAACATTCCGTCATTATCGCCTAGCGTTGCGTTTCCCAATCGCAGTGCCCTCGGTCTTGAGCTTTCCGGAAACCGCTGACAGGAACGACGCTTCCCTGTAAGTCAAAGGGCGGAGCTACACGCGGGGTTTGCCTACTGCTCGCCCAACGGCGACGGTCGCGACTGTTTCTCTACTCGCGAACACGGGTGCGATGCAGGCATCCACAGCTTCGACTCCAACCGGGCAAACCTTCGAATTTCATGAGCTCTGGCGGCTTTAAAGTTTGGTTAGGTGAAATCGATTAAACCTAGGCGACCGGCGGCCCCAGCCAGAAAGGCTGCCAGGTGCTCAGATACGATTCCGGAGGTCACCTTACGTGGCTACCTGCGAACCACCTGTAGACGGTACGCGAGATCAGAGCGTCAACCAAAGCTGGTATGCACTGCGCATACGGCACCAACACGAAAAAACCGCGGCCCGAATCCTTGAGAATCAGGGCTACGAGATTTTCCTCCCTCTTTATACGGCGCGCCATAAGTGGCAGGACCGGATCAAGCAGGTCGCTCTTCCGCTTTTCCCCGGCTACATGTTTGTCGGGGAAGGGCGCGAGAGATGGCTTCAAATCCTCAAGACGCCCGGGGTATGTAGTTTTGTCGCGTGCGCGGGCCGTCCTGCGGTCATTCCGTTTTCGGAAATCGAACGTGTTCGCCGTATCGTGGAGAGCACTGTGTCTGTAGAACCGCATCCTTTCCTGAGACGAGGTGATTGCGTAAGAATCAAGTTTGGCCCTCTCGCCGGATTGGAGGGTATCCTGGTTCGGAAGGATAAGCGAACTAGCTTGATCATTTCGGTGGAAATGTTGGGACGATCTGCTGCCGCCGAAGTCGACGCGGCCAGTGTTGAGCGCATAGTTGGCGGCAACCTTTGGACGCGTTCTGAACTCGAAGGCAGGTCCGTCTCCTGCCGAGCAAGCCGGCCGGCCTCGCTGTCAGCAGCGTAAGTCGGTTAGCCTCCAAAATCTGTCAACTGTTTCAGGTACATGACTCCTTGATTTGCGTTTGAAAAGGCAGAGGGATTCGAGGGAGAAATGCCGGTCAAGAGTTCGCGGCTACCCGCTCTATTTGACGTCTGATGGAGTCCGCTCTGCGGCGAATGGTTCAGAACCTAGGAGAAAAAGCAGATGAACAAGATTCGCATACGTCGCGCTGTTTTGTTTGTCCTCGCTACGATCTGGTTCAGTTATGCTGACGAACCAAACGCAGCCGGCAAGACGCAAAGCGCGGCGCAGGCGAGCCCACCCAGTGCCACCGATGCAGAGGATTCGCAGCGTCCCGCGTTGCAACACCGCAATCCGAGGTATCGGCTCTGCAAAAGCGATGTCCTGGAACTGAATTTCGCAGTGACGCCGGAATTCAACCAGACCGTGATGGTCCAGCCAGATGGGTACGCCACGCTGTTAGCCGCCGGCGACATTCACGTAGAGGGTAAAACGCTGCCAGAGGTAACTGAGGCGATCCGGTCGGCTTACGCAAAAACCTTGCATGATCCGATCATTACTGTTCATCTGAAAGACTTTAATAAGCCATACTTCGTAGTCGGTGGGGAAGTAGGACACCCTGGAAAATACGACTTGCGCGGCGACACAACGGTGCTGCAGGCCGTTGCCATCGGAGGCGGCTTTACCGAGGGAGCGAAACACTCACAAGTTTGGTTGTTCCGCCAAATTTCCGACGAGTGGGTGCAAACCCGAAAGCTCGACTTGAAGAAGATGCTCAGCTCGGGAAATCTGAGCGAGGACCTGCACCTGCGACCTGGAGACATGCTGTATGTGCCGAAGAGCAATCTAGCGAAGATGAAACCTTTCATCCCGCTTGGCACGGTGGGGACCTATGTCCCGATGCACTAATCGTCAGCCAGGGGAGAGAAAAGAGTTGCAGGGAGGGTGAGTTATGGAACGTGGAACGGCGTGGATAGCCCGCGCGTACCTTCCTCATTCCTCGATTTAGTCGAAGTGGCGTTTCGGCCGCGCAAACCAAAAACAGAATGTCCAAAATCCGGGAGTTCCTCTCCAGCACAGTCTTCGGGTTACCGATACCCTAAAATTCGCCACGACCACCACAGAGAGGTAAATTCGATGAGAGAGACGTTCTACGCCAGAATTGATACGCCGTCGGCGATTACGGCACAGCGGGACTGGCTCGTCATCGGGTTCCGGCATCGACATGTGATGGCGCTAACTTTTCTGGGCATTTTTGCGGGTGCAGCGCTTACAGCCTTCCTGATGCCGCCGCGCTATCAGTCAAACACCAAGATTCTGGTCAAACGCGAACGGCAGGATCCCCTAGTGACTCCCGACGCGTCTAACGCGGTGGCACAGATTCCCTTGAGTCCCACCGAGACCGAGTTGGGCTCGGAAATGGTATTGCTAAAAAGCCGAGACTTGCTGGAAGCGGTAGTTAGGAAGTGCGGGCTGCAGAATACGCCAAGGCATTTCTGGTTCCCGCCTTACGGGAAACAGGGCGCGCCCGCGAAGGCGCTCGCAACTGCTGTGCCCGATCTGGAACGCGCCCTGAAGGTTGAACTCCTGCCAAAGACCAACCTAATATCTGTCACCTATGAGGATTCGAATCCCCAGCGGGTCGCTCAGGTGCTCCACACCCTTGTTGATGTCTATGTGGAAAAACACCTCGCGGTGCACCGCCCCCCGGGGACTTTTGAGTTCTTCCAGCAGCAGACCCAGCAGCACAATCAATTGTTGGAAGAAGCGGAGTCCCGCCTGGTCAACTTTAGTCACAAAGAGGGCGTAGTTTCGCCGGGACAACAGAAGGCCGCCACGTTGGAGAAGCTCTCCGAATTTCAGTCGGATTTGGAGCGAGCACGGGTCGCGATCGCGGAAACCCAGAAGCGAATCCGTATCCTAGAAGGGCAGGCTCAAGCCATACCGCTTCGCATGACCACGCAGGTCCGAACGGCAGATAATCCTCAGCTCATCGAGCAATTGAAAACCACGCTTCTAAATCTGCAATTGAAGCGCACAGAACTGCTGCAGAAGTTTGAGCCATCCTACTGGTCGGTACAAGAGGTAGACGCGCAAATTGCACAAACGCAGGCTGCGATTGGTGGTACGGATAAGCTGCGAGATGAAACGACCGACCGGAATCCCATCTCTGAATGGGTCAATTCAGAGCTGACGAAGGCGTGGGCCCAACTGGCGGCAGAGCAGACGCGGGGCGAGGAACTGTCGCGCACGGTGCGCTCCTATCAGGAGCGAGCCAGTATGCTGGACGGGAAGGAAGTCATTCAAGAGCGTCTAGTGAGAGACCAAAAGGCTAACGAAGCCAACTACCTCCTCTACTTGCGAAAGCAGGAAGAGGCGCGAATTTCCGATGCATTGGACCGCAGACGGATCGTTAACGTGGCTGTGGCCGAAGCCGCGGAGGTGCCCGCTCTGCCGTCGCGATCTCGACCGATGGCCCTCTCGGTGGGTTTTCTGGCGGCAATAGCTGGTAGCTTGGCGGCTGCGGCAGCGGCTGAACGCTTGAGTCCGTCGCTGAGAACTTTGGATGAAGTTCAGGAGCTCCTGAGCGTGTCGGTGTTAGCGTCGATCTCCACCTGCGGTGGGTTGGACGCTACAGATGAGTCCGCCCTCTCAGGAAGTACGCGCCACGGGAGCCCTGCTTCGGGCGAAGATGAAGAAACTAGCAACGGGGGAGGAGACGCGAACGGCAATCGAACCACCGCTCGCGGCATCTTCGCTGATCAGAAATCCTACCGAGGTTTTCGAGGTAAATAGCGGACTGAAGTTGGATTCCTACCTGCATTGAGCGTTTGCCATGAGCCGAATCTTTAGAACGATGTATCAGGTTCCAGACTTGGGTACTGGGGTGGAAGAGAGGGAAAGGCCTTGGCGGCTGACTCTTGAAGCGCTACGCCATCCCGAGCGAGAAGAAGAGCCTCTACAACAGGCAATTCCGCCGGCCAAGCAGACAAGCACCAACTCCTTTCAAACCCCCTCTCAGGCCCGAAGAAGCCAGCAAGCTTTGGCGGGCGCTGCCGGCCCGGCGCCTGTGTTGGTAACGCCGCGGCATTTCGCATTCCTCCGCGACGAGTCCTTCCAGCTCGTGCGGCGACTTTTCCTGGCGGCCGGCGACAAGGCTCCGCGAGTTGTCGTGTTCTGCGCCGTGGAGGGGGGCAACGCTCCTAGCTTGATTAGTGCGCGAGTGGCAGAACTGCTCGCGCACCACGCACGCAGATCCGTTTGCCTGGTAGACGCAAACCTGGCCAACCCTTCGCTGCATACCTACTTCGGCGTGGAGAACAGAGAAGGATTGGCCGAGGGAATCCTCGAGCGGGGTTCTATCCAGGAACTCGCACAATCGGTCGGCGCGAATGGCGTGCGTCTGATTTCGGCAGGCGCACGATCAGCCGAAGTGGACCCCCACGCCCTGGTTACTTCGGGGCGTCTAGCTGCGCGGATATCCGAACTGGCTGCAGGCTTCGGCTATGTACTCCTGGATGCCCCGCCATCGCTCGGCAACCGTGTCACTTCCTGTTTGGCTGCATTAGCCGATGGGGTCATCTTGCTGGTCCAACCGAGCTTCACGCCACGGCAAGCAGCGCGGCAAGCGAAAGAGAACATTGAGGCAGCTGGCGGCCGTTTGCTCGGTGTTGTTCTGTGGCGGCGTCCGCTGCTGTCCTCGAACCAAACGGCTTCGTCTCAGAGAGGGCCGAAAACCAGCAAGAAGTCCTGAATGCCCGCCATAGGATCCGAATTTCCAATGCAAACGCGTAGGGAGGAGTTAGCGTGGGTCTGACACGTCGCTACGTCCTCTTGAGTCTTTTCAAGTTTTCCGACATTGCGCTGCTGGTAGGCTCATTCATGGCCGCCGCCGTGGTAAGCCTGCATAGCGTCGGCGCCACCTCGCTCGCGCAATTCCTGTCCTTGGTCTCAGTGCGGAACTTCTTTCTGTTCGCAAGTCTGCTCTTGATTTGGCATTCTCTGTTCTCCTTTGTGGGTCTGTACGAATCCAAGCGCCTCTCGCGCAAACGCACGGAAGCTCTCCACGTTTTGGAGGCGACTTCGCTTGCAACGGTAGTTCTGTTCTTGGTGGGTAGTCTCTTTAGCCTGAGTGTGAACCACCCTTTGTTCCTCTCTTTGTTCTGGCTGGTGAGCACGACCACGGTGGTCCTTAGCCGCCGCTTGCTGCGGTTCCTGCTCGAACAGATCAGGCTGCGGGGCCGCAACCTCCGAGAGGTCTTGATCGTGGGAACGAATCCGCGCGCCATAACGCTTGCAGACACGCTAAGAGCCCATCCCGCTCTGGGCTATCGCATTCTGGGGTTTGTCGACCAGGATTGGCCAGGAATGAAGGAGTTCCACAAAACAGATTATGCGTATCTTTGCGACCTCCATGGCTTTCCATCCTTTCTCCGTGAGAGCGTTGTGGATGAAGTAGTGATTGCACTGCCGATCAAGTCCTCCTATTCCGAGTCCTCACGAATTGCGGCCCTTTGTTGGGAGCAAGGGATTGCAACTCGTTTCCTCTCTGACCTGTTTGATCTTAAAATGACGCACGCGAGGGCTAGGTCTTTAGATTACGATTCCCTGATTACCATTCACGCGGGAGCGCCGCAGGAACAGCCGATGTCCCTGAAGCGGCTCCTGGACGTGCTCATTTCGCTGTCCTGCATCATTTGCTTCGCGCCAATCCTTTTGATCACCGCCATACTGATCAAGCTTAATTCGTCGGGGCCGGTGTTTTTTGCTCAAAGGAGACTGGGGTTCAACAAAAGAGTCTTCTCCGTCTATAAGTTCCGCACTATGGTCGAGGGTGCGGAGGAAAAGCAGGCTGAGTTGGAACGCTTGAACGAGGTGACTGGACCGGTGTTCAAGATCAGGAATGATCCGCGGATTACAGCCATTGGGAGGTTTCTCCGAAAGACGAGTATCGATGAGCTTCCTCAGCTCTTTAATGTATTGAAAGGGGACATGAGTTTGGTCGGCCCTCGACCGTTGCCGCTGCGGGATTGTCGAGGTTTCGAAAAGGATTGGCACCGTCGCCGCTTCAGCGTCCGCCCCGGGATCACCTGCCTGTGGCAAATTGGCGGGCGATCGTCGGTTCACTTTGAAAGATGGATGGAACTAGACATGGAGTACATCGATCGCTGGTCGATTTGGCTGGATTTCAAAATCCTGTTCCGGACCATCCCCGCGGTCTTAAAAGGCTCTGGCGCGGCCTGACGTTTCGCGCGAGGCTTTACACTCAGCAACACACCGGCAGTGCACCGCCGAGTGTTCTGGAGTCCGCAGCGCCGGCAAGCTGAAATGTCAATTCCAATCTCCGACAGAACCTATGACACACGTTTATGGGTAAGGGCCTTGTTTGGCTTCGCTCTGGCGACCGCACTGGGCGTACTGGTAGCGAGTTACCCGTTTGCCGTTTTCGGCGCGGCAGGCGTGTGCCTGGCTTTATATGGAATTTTCAGCTGGTGTCACGAGCGCCTAGAATTTTGGCAGGTGCTTGTCTTATTCGCATTGACACCCTACTTGATCCTGAACTACGGGTTCGACAATCTTGCTGTTGGAGCGGGTGGCGTCCAGTTCCCGGTGGGCGAGTTACTCATGTTCGCGGCGCTAGCCCTGCTTCTGGGGAGGCAGTCGTGGATTGTCCGCAGCATTATGGCAGAGTCCTCGGTGGTCTGCCTGGCTGCTTTGCTGCTCTTGTCTTGTGCTCACTTGATCGTGGATGTACCACGCTATGGCCTCTATGCCGTGCGGGACAGCTCCATGTTCTTCGAAGTGGTCTTTCTGCCCCTAGGGGTGGCATGGGGGATAAATCCCCGTGCCACGCAGGTCCTGCTGCGCTGGATGTTCTTTGTTTTCGTGCTGAACCTCCTCTACAGCTGGACGTTTTCCTGGGGTGAACAAATCCGAGCCTGGTCACCCTCCTCGGGAGTGTTTCATCCGGTCCCGTTGTTTGGAAACTACTGGCAAAATGCTCCTTTCTTGCTCGTCGGAGCGCTGTTCTGTATCTGGCTTGCACCATCGATTGAGCGCTGGCCGAGCTGGATTCTTGTTGGGTTGGCTGCAGCACAACTGGGCAGCCTAGCCATCCTACAAGCTCGATCCATGTATGTGGGAATTCTTCTAGTTCTTATGATCCTGCTTCTGTTGGGCGAGTCCAAGAAACTGGTCGGCTTTGTATCCACACTCGCCTGGGGAACCGGTGTGCTGGCTGTTCTGCTGTTGGCGGTTTCTGTGCTGGGCATAGAATTTCAGGGGCGCATGGGGCCTGTCCAGTTCTCCTTCATCGTCGACCAAGCCAAGACAGTGCTAAACGTGGGGGACGCGAATACCCGGTTTTCGCACGAGGTGGACCGAAGCAGATGGTACGCAGAGGTTTGGGATCGGGTTCGATCGAGCCCGTCGAACCTAATCGTGGGTGAGGGTTTTGGCCAAGCGCTAATAACCTTCGAGAACGAAGAGGGTATACCGGTCCGCCAACCGCACAATTCCTCGCTCACGGTGCTGGGGCGCTTAGGCCTCGCGGGGTTATCAATGTGGGTGCTCTTCATTATTTTGACGGCGTTACGCTATATCCGGGCCCTGCGTAGGGGTCACACGTTAGGAGAGTGGTTCCCCCTCATCCTGTGGCTGTTTTTATACTTTGTTCTGGCTTTGTTGTTCACCAGCGTGCAGCCCGCACTTGAGTTCTCTCACGGCGCCATTCCCTTTTACTTCTTTCTGGGACTGTCCATCGGGGTCTTGCGCAACCTGGAAAACAATCCTGGCCTTCCGCTCTTTGATGCCGTGGCACAGCCGGTCCGCCGGTAGCAATCGATCACAGGCGAGCAAATCTTGGACAAAATCGCGATCGTAACCACAAGTTGGGATGACGGACATCCCTGCGACCTTCGCTTAGCAGACGAGCTCGCAGAGAGGAACCTGCCTGCAACTTTTTACGTTCCCCTGACTGGCGAAGGAAGCAAGCCGGTTCTCCCGGCCGAAGCGCTTCGGGCCTTCCGCAAGAGGGGATTTGAGATCGGCGCACACACTGTTTCGCACCGGATTCTCTCTGGATTAGAGCAAAAGGAATTGTCCAGAGAAGTGCGGGACTCGAAGCGGATGCTGGAGGAACTGCTCGGCTCGGAAGTGCACATGTTTTGTTATCCGAGAGGACGTTACGACGCTGAAGTTATCGCCTGCGTTCAGCAGTCAGGTTTCGAGGGTGCGCGGACAACGCGGATGCTCGCTGACACGCTCGACTTCGGCCGGTTTGAAATGCCGACGAGTGTGCAGGCTTACCCGCATCCGCCGTTGAATTATTTGAAGAACCTCGCCAACCACCGGGATTGGTCCGGAATCGTTCGCTACGTACAGAAATACTTGATGTGCCAAACGTGGATTGGTGTGGGTAAGAAGCTCTTTGATGAAGTGCTGCTAGAGGGGGGCGTTTGGCACTTGTACGGCCATTCCTGGGAAATCCAAGAGCTGGGACTTTGGCACCAGTTGGGCGATTTGCTCGATTATGTTGCTCACCAGCCGAGCGTGATCTACGCCTCCAACGGAGACGTGATCAAGCTTATGCGCAGGAAAACGTCCCGTGTTGCGGAAGCTGCATGAAGATCGTCTTGGTACACAACACCTACCAGCAGCCAGGCGGCGAGGATGCCGCATTCCGTAACGAATACAATCTACTCACGAAGGCCGGTCACGAAGTTGTCGCGCACGTCCGCAGTAATCATGATGTTTCGCATTACGTGTCCGTTCGACAGCTTGCTTTGGCCAAGCGAACGATTTGGGCCAGCGACACTCGGGTGGAATTCCGCCAATTGCTCTTGCGGGAGAAACCCGAGATTGTGCACGTCCACAACACCTTTTTGATGGTTTCGCCTTCAGTTTACTGGGCGTGCCGCGACGCGAACGTGCCGGTGATCCAGACGCTACACAACTACCGCCTGATCTGTCCCGGTGGAACACTATTCCGCGATGGGAGGGTCTGTGAAGAATGCGTGAAAAAAGGCGTGTGGCAGAGCGTGCGCTACGGTTGCTACCGCAACTCCCGGCCCTACAGTGCCCTCGTGGCTGCAATGCTCACAACGCACCGGCTTTTGGGCACGTGGTCCCGGATGATCGACTATTATTTGGCTCTAACCGCCTTCGCACGTCGCAAGTTCATCGAAGGGGGAATACCGGCTGATAAGATCCTGGTTAAGCCAAACTTCGTCTATCCCGATCCTGGTGATGGCAACGGAGAACGTTCTTATGCGCTGTTTGTGGGACGGCTTTCCCCCGAGAAAGGCTTACCAACCCTCCTTGCAGCCTGGGCACGCCTGGGCATTTCCATGCCGCTCCACATTATCGGCGACGGTCCTGTCCAGGCCCAACTAGAGGAATACGTCCGGCAATTGCATATTCCGAATGTGCGCTTTCTGGGAAGCCTAAAGTGGGAGCTGGTCGTCGCAGCGATGAAGGGAGCGCTCTGCTTGTTGTTCCCGAGCGAGTGCTATGAAGGCCTCCCCATGACGGTAATTGAAGCGTTTGCCTGTGGCACGCCTGTCATTGCCTCGCGGATGGATTCCCGACAGGAGCTGATTTCGGAGGGCTCGACAGGACTTCACTTCACCCCCGGTGATGCCGATGATCTGGCGAGCAAGGCTCGGTGGGCATGGAAGCACCCCGGCGATCTGGCTGAGATGGGGAAGCGCGCGCGACGTGAATACGAAGCAAAGTACACGTCGGCACGCAACTATAAAATGCTATTGGAAATCTACGATCGAGCCATACAAAACCACGATGCGAGGCCCAAGGGTTTCGAAGCCGACCTCGCGACGTCAGCGTCCAGTTTCGGCGCTGGCCAGGAACCGTCCTGCTGACATAGGTCAAAATGAGCGAGCTACACCCTCCTTCACAGGTTGACGTTCGTCCATCTCCACAGATTCTTGCGGAGCACAGGGAACAAACACAGCGGTTGGATCATTTCTCACAAACCCTGTTCCGCCACCTCGACGGATTTGGCGTGCGGTATTGTGTGCTCGACGCACTCCAGGAGACAGAAGACACGCCGTCGATTGTGCAGGAACTCGCGGTGCATCCTGAGGACCGTGGCAAACTGCTCGCCACGCTTCGCGCGTTGGAGGATAAAGATTATTTCGTAGTGCAAGAGCGGATCACTGTCATTCCAGGAGCTCGCCGGTATTGTTTGGCCTGTCTGCTTTCCCGGCTACCTACATTTCATGAACTGACAATACTGTTTGGTCCCTCCGGGAGCCGGTTTCTGCCCACCAGCAAAGAAATCGTTGAACGGCGAGAGAAACGCGAGACCACCTGGGCAGCTGCCCCCGCGGATGAATTCCGTTATCGGCTGTTCAAAAACTGCCTCGAGGGAACCAAGTCGGGAACAGACGAGCGACGCTTGCGGCAACTGATCGGCGAACTCGGTCCGGAAGAAGCCAAGAGGGTCGCTCAAGACCTGTTCGGAAATCACTGGCAGAGTGCAGTGGAGGCAGCGCGCACCGCTACGGCTGGGGCCCGATTGCCGAACGAACTTAGAAGGCGGCTCTGGTGGAGGCACGTTTCGAGCGACCCGCGAGTATTGCTGAAGTACGCCGGAAAGGCATTCGGAGAAGTTCCGAGTCGCTGGTTCCGCCCAAACGGGTTGTTGGTGGCCATCTTGGGACCGGATGGAGTGGGAAAGAGCAGTTTTTCAACGGAGCTGCTCGAAATGTTTCGCCCCGTGTTTGCGAGCGGGCGCGTGCTGCAATGGCGGCCACAGGTAATCAAGCCGCGGCCAGAGAAAAACCCGTTGGTCTTCGACCCGCCGCACAGCAAGCCGGCACACGGAAGAGTGGAGTCGATGCTGCGGCTGCTTGCTGTGCTCGTGGACTACTGGGTTGGTGAGGTGGTGCTGATTAGGCCGTTGCTCGCGCAGTCCGGCTTGTTGGTGTATGACCGCAACTTTCACGACATCCTCGTGGACACCAAGCGCTACCGGTATGGTGGTCCGCTGTGGCTGCTGCACCTAGTGGAAAGAACGGTGCCCCACAACGAGCTTGTCTTTCTAACACTTGAAGCAGATCCCGAAACCATATTGCAGCGCAAACAGGAAGTCAGCCCGGAGGAGGTGGGTCGGCAGTGCACTGAGTACCGTAGGCTGGCCCAGAAACTTCCAAACTCGCACGTGATTCGTACCGACCGTGACCTCGAACAAAGCGTCGCCGAAGGGTCACGAATACTAGTGAGCTATCTGAACCAACGGTTCAAAAAGCGAAATGGGCAGTCGTTTCCATCTCTGGAGCCCCCCAGAAAGAAAAAGAAGCAAGCGTCGAGCTGCGCGGGGCAGATGCCTGCGTGAAAGCGCGGCTGCTTCCGGAAAGAAAAAAACATATGTCCGATGTTCCATTCGTCTCAGCATTGCAGAATCTGAAGAACGAGGTTGCGTCCCGGTCCTACGGTTGGGGCAAATGGCTGATCAAAGGCATGTTTGCAGTTCTAGATCAAGGATTGATTTCTGGCTCGAACTTCTTACTGGGAATTCTGCTGGCGCGATGGATCGGCGCCGAGCAATACGGCGCCTACGCGCTGGCGTTCGCGATATTCATCCTAGTGTCGATTGTGTACCAATCGCTCGTGCTCGAGCCTATGACTGTGTTTGGACCATCGGTGTATCACAGCGCACCAAAGCAGTATCTCGGCATCCTAGTTCGGCTGCAGATGGTGTTGGGAGCTGTGGTGTTCGGGGCAGGTGCGCTCGGGGGGGGCTATTTCTACGCGCGCGTGTCGGCGCAACTGGGGCCGGCGCTAATAGGAGCAACCATTGCCGCTCCCTGTGTGCTCTTGTTCTGGTTTGCGCGTCGCGCCTGTTACGTCGAGCTCAGTCCGCGCCGGGCCCTGGGCGGGGCGATGCTGTATATGCCCCTCCTGCTAGGCAGCATCGGGATCCTTCTCAGACTGAAGCTGCTTTCGCCGTTTTTCGCTTTTGCCGCCATGGGAGTTTCCGCTCTACTGGCGAGTGCCCAATTATTATGGCGGTTGAACCTCAAGCTGGGACGAGACACGCGGGGCTCGTGCCTGCGCGAGGTGAGCAGACGACACTGGAATTACGGCCGATGGGCACTGGCCGGTGCCGTGTTCCTTTGGGCTCCATGGAACATCTGTTATCCACTGGTGACCAAGTTTTGGGGTCTTTCTGAGACCGGTAGCCTTCGGGCCTTGCTGAACTTGGCCTTGCCGATTGCGCAGGCGCATTCGGCGCTAACGCTGCTTTTCCTGCCGTACACCGCGCGGCTGGGTCAGCAGGAAGGTTGGCAAGCAATGAAAAGGCAGGCCATACGGATCGGAGGCGTGTACGCCGCAGGCGCCGGTGTGTACTGGCTGTTTGTCTGTATGTTCAGCGGGCAACTGGTCCAGTTTCTTTACGCAGGCCGATACACACAGATCATTCCGCTGCTGCCATGGGTTGCGGTGTCGTCAATCATTGGCGGCGCGTTGCTGGGACCGACGATTGTGATTCGTGCGATGCAGTCGCCCGCACCGGTTTGTTGGATTTATCTATGTTCGAGCGCAGTGGCAGCAGGCGTCGGCACTCCAGCAATCTGGGCATGGGGAATGCGCGGCGCGGTTGTTGCGTTGGTTCTTTCGAGCCTCGCCGCGCTCGTGAGCGGATACCTGATTCTTCGGGGACGTGTCCGGACTCAGCAGTCTCGGGGGACGTTTAAGGAGCCAGTCATTGCGGAACCTGCCTCATTGAGCAGCTCGTCCTAAAACAAGCGCCTTATATCCCCGTTCTCAAGAACGGAGCCTTACGGCGCATTTGGCAAGACTCCCGGTAGAGCGGCGAGCTAAGGCCAATCATTTCCGATCGAAAGGGAAACATCATGGAAAGAAATCTCGAGGTCAAAGCACATCTACATAACCTATCGCTTCTGGTGATGAGTCCGGTCCGGGCCGCCGAGGCGTGCGCCTACGTCGCTGGACTCAGCTTGGAGGCGCGCACTCATTTTCTGAAGCTGGCTGATGCGCATCACGTGGTAATACGCGCCCTGGAGCCCCTAGAGCAGGCCGCTGTTGCTGCAAGAGCTGGAGAGGTGGCCCAGTTTGCGCACGCAGCTCTCGGCCGGGAGCATGCGCGAATCGCCAACGGTCTGAAGTTCCTCAGCGAAATCTGCCGAGAACTAGAAGCGGACGGCTGCCCCATTGCAGTGATGAAGACACTCGATCACTGGCCTGACTTTGGGAACGACCTCGACCTGATCACCATGGCGGACGAGCGCCTTGTGCAGAATATTTTTCTACACAAGTTCCACGGCCGACCGCTGACACGCACAATTGGCGACTATCTCGCCCATAAGCGGAGTTTCGCGCTGGAGGGCCTTCAACAAGAAGTTGAAATTCACGTCGGGAGGCTTGGGCAAGCAGGGGAGCACATCGAGCTTGCGCGCCGGTTCCTCGACAGGCGCATGCCAGTGGAGTTCAACGGCTACACCTTTCTTTCCCCCGCGCCCGAGGAGCGCATTGTCGTCGGCACGCTTCAGCGCATGTACCGTCACCTTTACTTTCGCATATGCGACATTGCGGACATGGCGAGGATGATCGAATCCGGATGCGTGGATTACAAAGAGCTGCGGGCTGCGGCGGACCTTGGCGGCATTTGGGACGGCGTAGCGGCGTATCTGCGGATCATCTCCGAGTATCTCCGCGACTACCGCGGCACGGGGCTGGACCTGCCACAGGAGGTGCTCACTTCCGCGAGCTTTGGGGCGGAGAAACTGTCTGCGCGCGGCAGGTTCCTCCACTTACGAGTTCTGCCGCACGGCTTCGCCCTCTATGCAAACCAGCTTGCACACCTTGCGCGAAACGGAAACGTCCCTGGGACTGCGCGGTTGAGCCTTTTGCCTCCTTTGGCTGGCGTGGCAGCTCTGGCTTACGCAGTTGCTGGCAGCAGCGACAGGATCTGGTGACCGCGCTTTGGGGGCTCTTTTTATGGAACAAACAGGAACTCAACTACTTTTGAAGCGATTCTCGGAGACAAACGCTATGCGATCCGTCCTGGCTCGGAAATGGAGAATGGCCCGCCGGGTACTGCGGAGTGAGGGATTCTGGGTACTCGTTTGGGAGATATTCTGTCAGGGGCTCAAGCCACTGCTGAAGGTTTATGAATCTTTGGCGTGGCGGTGGAGTTGTGCCAGTGGCTACCTCTGTTTTAAGGTGCACGGCAGTGTGCTCACTGTGTTGGCTGGGGATCATGGGATCTCGCGGGAGTTGGCAGCCTACCGGACGCATGAACCGCTGGCCTCTAAGCTCCTCCAACAGTTCCTTAAGCCGGGAATGAACGTAGTGGACATTGGCGGCAACCTAGGCTACTACGCTTTACTGGAAGCCCGGACAGTCGGCAATGCCGGGCGCGTGATTGCCATCGAGCCTTTCGCAGCCAACTTTGCACAATTATCGAAGAATGTTTACGCCAATGGCTATGGCAACATCCTCTTGCACAATGTGGCCGTCGGGGCGATGAACGGCGCCGCGACGATGTACATTGGCAAGAAGTCTAACTGGCACGCTCTTTATCCCGTGCCCTGGAAGACGCGAGAGATTACCGTGGCCGTCTCGACTTTAGACGCCCTGCTGGCCCAGCACAATCTCCGTTCGGTGGACCTGATTCGCATGGACCTCGAAGGCTACGAAGTCGAAGTTATTCACGGTATGGGGAAAACGATTGAAAACTACAGCCCGCGGCTATTGGTCGAACTTCACCCCCATGTGGCCGGTGCGAATGCCATCCTCGGGCTTCTGAGACATTTGAGGGCTCTTGGATATGACATAGATTGGTTGCTCGACAGCGAGCGGGATCATCCAATACGCTCGTGGTTTTTGCGGCCAGAAGACGTCCGCCTAGAAGAACTCTTCAAGGACCGACGGATCATCACTGGCACGAGAGCACTCCATGTGCTCTTTGCGCGCAGGCTTGCGAAACGAATTCCATTGGAACGGAGTTCCAGCCGGGCCCTAGTACAAACGGCTCTCGGCGTTCGAAGGTCCGTTTCAGGGGGTTGAATCTGAAGCGGGGTTCGAATCGGGCGGTTTTCAACAGCCTGCTTCCATTTCCGGGGCGCCCTGTTCCCGTTTCCGCTACGAACCAGTTGGAAGCCCGAGCTGCAAATACGCCTTGTTATAAAGGAGGAGTCTACAATGAGCATTGAGAAGCGCATCCTTGTTACCGGGGCCGGCGGATTCATCGGCCACCACCTCGTCCGCCGGCTGAAGTCCGATGGATACTGGGTCCGGGGTGTGGACATTAAGCATCCCGAATATGAGGATTCAGTTGCCGACGAGTTCGAGCTGCTGGATCTCCGGAAGTTCGATAACTGCCTAGTAGCGACGCGAAACGTAGATCAGGTGTACAACCTGGCGGCGGACATGGGCGGCATCGGATACATCACCGCTTATCTAGCCAGTATCTCCTGCAACAACACTCTTATTAACGCCCACATGTTGGAAGCCAGCCGCCTGAGTGGCGTTGCGAGGTTTCTGTTCTCCTCATCCGCCTGCGTCTATGCACAGTCCAAGCAACGGAGTGCGGACGTGACCCCCCTAAGGGAAGAGGACGCCTACCCGGCTGATCCGGAACCAGGTTACGGATGGGAGAAACTTTGGGCCGAGGAGCTCTGCCGTTACTTCCGCAAGGACTACAAGCTCGAAACCAGAATCGTTCGTTTCCACAACGTGTACGGTCCATTGGGCACTTACGACGGGGGCAAGGAGAAGGCTCCCGCGGCGATCTCGCGCAAGGTGGCGTTGTCCCGTGACGGAGATGAAATCGAGGTCTGGGGCGATGGGGAGCAGACGCGTTCCTTCATGTACATCGATGACTGTGTCGCCGGGCTGATCCGTCTAATGCACTCCAACCACCACGAACCCCTCAATCTCGGAACCGATCAGTTGGTGACCATTAATGAGTTGGTGGATATGGTGTGCGCCGTTGCCGGAAAACGCCTGCGCAAGCGCCACGACCTGACCAAACCTCAGGGTGTCCGCGGTAGAAACAGCGACAACTCCCGGCTCCGAGAGGTCCTTGGCTGGGAACCCGGTATTCCTCTCGAGCACGGACTCGCGATCACCTATAAGTGGATCGAAAGTGAAATCACTAAGGGAAAAGAGGCTCTGGCCGCCACGGCAACCTAGAGTATAGCGATGCCTGAAAACTCCCGTCTTCGAGGACTCCCACGCGTCAACGTGTTGGGTGTCGGCGTACATGCAATCGACATGGGTCGGGCGCTGGAAGTCTTTCAGCGCACAGTGGAACAACGCCGCAAAGGCTATGTTTGCGTCACGGGGGTGCACGGCATCATGGAGGCGCAGAAGGATCCCGAGTTCCGGACCATCCTGAATCGTTCTCTGCTAACCACTCCCGATGGCGTGCCCACCGTCTGGGTGGGCAGGTGGCAGGGTTACTCACAGATGAAGCGTGTCTTCGGTCCCGACTTGATGCTCGAAGTCTGCGCCTTGTCTCTCGCCAAGGGCTACACGCACTTTCTCTATGGGGGCGCGGGAGGCGTGGCCGAACAGCTAAAGGCTTCCCTTCTGCGCAAATTCCCGGGGCTGCGGATTGTAGGTACCTACACCCCACCCTTTCGTCCGTTGAATGAAGCCGAGAAAAAGAACCTCTGCGCACAAGTGTCAGCAGTGAAACCAGATATCTTCTGGGTCGGTCTTAGTACTCCGAAGCAAGAGCGGTTCATGGCCGAGTACCTGTCGCTGCTGGAAACCCGGGTGATGGTCGGAGTTGGTGCCGCTTTCGACGTGCACACGGGCCGCATCCAAGACGCTCCTGACTGGATGAAAAACGCGGGGCTTCAGTGGCTTCATCGCCTGGGTCAGGAGCCACGGCGTCTGTGGAAGCGGTATCTCTATAACAATCCTTTGTTTGTTTTCAAGATGACATCGCAAATCCTAGGCCTATCGAAATACGCCCCCGTTTAACCGGTTGTACGAGGCAATCGCAAGCGAACGGGATTGGCTCCCGGAAATCTAGGAGAAGACGTGAGTAACGTTCGGTCTTCAGGTCGCCAGCCTTCACCTGAACCGGGTTTGCTCGTTCAAGGACTCCCGTCACGAGTTTGATGCATCGAGCGAGAGAAGTGACAGGCTGCGCGCTGTGTTTCAAAACTCTTAACCCTCCTGAACCGAAGGGTTCGGTCGCGTTCCATCCGGTAGGTCTCGCCGAGTCCAGGGAAGCGGCAGCTTCATGGCATGCATAACCCTCTCCAACACACTTGATTTCATAAGTAAGAAGGTCCGATGAAGTTTCCGAAACCGAGGGCGCAGGATCTCGCGCGTCTCCTGGCGGGTTTCTTGATGGTGGCTGCGGTGGTGGGGTCCGGTCGGAAGTTCGGCCTTGGAACATCGTGGGCCAAAAACCGGTCGGCCAACAGGCGCGAAGTTTCCGCGGCGAAATACGCCGCACGGGCCTCTCGCGGAGCATCGAGCAAGGTTGCGCTGGCCGCGGCGCGCCCGGCGTCCCCGCCACCGGCTTCGTCGTCAACGCCGCTTATTCCGCCCAGCTTGAACTCCCCCGCGAACGGAGCAACGAACGTTGGGACCTCGCCCACGCTGAGCGTGACGGCCACGGATCCGAACGGGGGGAATGTCACAGTGACTTTTTACGGACGACAGCATGTCGCCTCGCCCAACCTTGGGCCGAGCTTCACCATCATCCCGGTTTCGGATACGCAGTACTACGTCTCCAGTTTGCGTGGTGGCTTCCCAGCCATGTTGGACACCCAAATGCAATGGATTGTCAACAATCGCGTGCCGCTGAACATTGCCTTCGTGTTGGGCCTGGGCGACATCGTGCAGGATGGCGATAACAACGGAAATCCTATCGAGTGGCAGAACGCCAACCATTCCTACAGTATGCTGGAAGATCCTGTGGCTACCGGGCTGCCGCAGGGCATTCCCTATGGCTTAGACGTGGGGAACCACGACCAAGGGTCCACGGGTAACGGTGGTGTGGACTCCAGCACTAGTTTTTACAATCAGTATTTCGGCATCTCGCGCTTCAGTGGGCGGTCGTACTATGGCGGGTACTACGGTAGCGACAACAACAATCACTACGAGCTGTTCAGCGCAAGCGGTATGGATTTTCTGGTTGTCAACCTCGAGTGGGACGAAAACGTAGCCCACCCCGAATTCATAACGTGGGCCAACTCCATCCTGCAGTCCTTCCCGAACCGGCGCGCCATCGTAGTCACGCACTACGTATGCGATGACGGTTTCAATGCTGCCTTTAGTACACAGGGGCAGGCCATTTACAACGGGCTGAAGGGGAATCCAAATTTTTTCCTGATGCTGGGAGGGCACTACACCCCGCCTGAAGGCTGGAGGCAAGACACCTCCAACGGCAACCGCGTTGTCTCGATACATTCCGACTATCAGGAGCTGCCAAATGGCGGAAATGGCTGGTTGCGGATTATGACGTTTTCGCCGGCCAACAACTCCGTCCACGTACAGACGTATTCGCCGACGCTGAACCAATTTGAGAACACCTCGGCGGGTGATTTCACCTTCACCTACCCGATGCAGGGTCCCGGCAACGGTTTCCCCGTGCTCGGGAGGGTGTCAGTTCCTTCGGGCGCGACGGCTAACGTTGTTTGGGGTAACCTCTCGGCCGACACCTCCTACGATTGGTATGCAACGATCGATGGACCCGGTGGCGAGACCACCAGCCCTGTCTGGTCATTCACAACGATGGGCTCGCCCTCGGCCGTTAGCCTCTCGCCAACGAGTCTCACGTTCGCGAGCCAGCCGATCAACACGACGAGCTCAGCGCAAAGCGTGACCCTAAGCAACACAGGGACGGGAACGCTGAACATTAACAGCATTACTCCTAGTGCAGATTATGCGGAGACGACGACGTGCGGAGCGACCCTGGCGCCGGCAGCGAACTGCACGATCAGTGTGACGTTCACCCCGGCGGCGGCGGGAACATTCACGGGGACAATCACGATTACGGACACGGCTTCAGGCAGCCCGCACACGATTAGCCTGACGGGCACAGGCACGGGACCTATGGTGAGCCTGTCGCCCACGAGTCTGACGTTTGGATACCAGCAGATCAGCACGACCAGCGCAACGCAGAGCGTGACACTAAGGAATACGGGCAATGCGACACTGGGCATTACGAGCATCGCGCCGAGCGGCGATTTCGGGCAGACAAACACCTGCGGCACTTCCGTGGGGGCAGGCGCGAACTGCACGATCAGCGTGACGTTTACGCCCACTGCGACTGGGACGAGGACGGGAGCAATCACGATTACGGACAGTGCCTCGGGCAGTCCGCAGACGGTCAGTCTGACAGGCTCGGGCGCGACTGTTACCGCTCCGGCAGTAGCTTTGAATCCTTCAAGTGTTGGTTTTGGGAATCAGGCGGTAAATACCGCGAGCGTAACCCAAAACGTAACGCTGACCAACTCAGGGACCGGAACACTAAACGTCACGAGCATTGTGCCAAGCGGGGATTATGCGGACATGACGACGTGCGGTGCAATGCTGGCGCGCGGAGCCACCTGCACAATCAGTGTGACGTTCACGCCCACAGCGCCGGGGACACGGACCGGAGCGATCACGATTACAGACGACGCCACGGGCAGTCCGCAGACGGTTAGCTTGACTGGTACCGGTATCGCCGCTCCGGTCTACTCGATCTCAGGTACGATCAATCCAACGTCGGTTGGCAACGGAGCGATGGTAACGCTGAACCCCACTGCTCCCGTTCCCGTCCTCGTGCAAAGCGCTCATGGCTCGAGCTCCACCGGCAATAGCTCGGGCACCGTCTCCTTCCGCGCCCCCAGCGCCGCTGGGGACACGATCGTGCTTTTCGTTCGTTTCGGCGGCACCACGATCTCTAGCGTCACTGACAACCAACCGAGTGGGAGCAACAGCTATGGCTCGGTGCTGGGGCCGACGCAGTGGGGTGTCGCGCCGAACGTGACCGACCGGTGGGCGCAGGTCTTCGTCGCAAAGGACATCACTGGTGGCAGCACGCTGACCATAACGGTTAGCTTTTCGGGGGGTTCGGGGAGCACGACACACAACACTTACATGGTCGCGGTTGAATACTCGGGCGTGGACCCTGCCAATCCGGTCAGCGCGACGGCCGTTGGAACCGGAACGGTCAACGTGAACGGCGCCCCGACAACTGGCAACCTTACGACCACCCTGACCAACACGAAGCTGGTCGCTACGAGTTGGGACTCGAACGAGTCCTACACCTCGACTGGAAATGGGAGCGGGTACACGACCAACACAGCGGCCGGGGCCCCCAGCATCGGCGGGGGCACAGGATGGGCCAACCTGACCGAGGACCGCACCGCAACAACCGCTGGAACCTGGAACGCCACGGCCAGTTCATTGCCAGCGGTCGCCGATTGGGCCATCCAGTTGATCGCGCTCGCGCCGGTCCCCTCCCAGACAGTGACGGGGGATGCGAATGGCAACTATTCCTTCACGGGGCTGCCCAACGGCAGCTATTTGGTCACACCGACCAAGACAAGCTTCACGTTTAGTCCGGCGAGTCGGACGGTGACGGTGAGCGGAGCCAACGCGACCGGCATCAATTTCGTGACTCCGCCGAGCATAACGTCGTTCACTCCCGCGAGCGGGCCGGTGGCGACGAGCGTGACGCTGACGGGCACGGGATTCACGGGGGCCACGGGGGTGAGCTTCAACGGCACCGCGGCGACGACGTTCACGGTGAACTCGGACACGCAGATCAGCGCCACGGTGCCGACGGGGGCCACGAGCGGGAAGATCACGGTGACGAACGCGGCCGGGACAGGGACGAGCGCGACAAGCTTCACGGTGACGGTGGTGCCCAGCATCACCTCGTTCACTCCAGTGAGTGGGCCGACAGGGACGAGCGTGACGCTGACAGGCACAGGCTTTACGGGGGCCACGGGGGTGAGCTTCAACAGCACGGCGGCGACGACATTCACCGTGAA
>Ga0209804_1000031_pt1 | contig 114637 bp, 96 predicted proteins | sample GraSoiAngelo_139_FD_185896 | JGI IMG/M metagenome (GOLD analysis project Ga0209804, IMG submission 185896) | Grasslands soil microbial communities from the Angelo Coastal Reserve, California, USA - 14_0929_12_20cm (SPAdes) (version 2) | ecosystem: Environmental > Terrestrial > Soil > Grasslands... | reverse complement strand
CTCAAGCGGCGCAAGCCGTAGCCAGAGCTCGCCGGTACGACGCGCTCGGCCGTGGTTCTCGACGGTCGGGCGCGTTAGCTTTCCGTCCCTTTCCTCCTCCGGAGCTCGAGCGGTGCGTCTACAGCTTTGTCTGAGCGCTGTGCTCATCCCCTGCGCCCTCGCGTCGCAAACCCCGGCGGCCGTCCAGCGAGCCGCGAATTCGATCACTCCCGAAGGGGTGCGGCACCACATCGGCGTGCTCGCGGACGATTCCATGCTCGGCCGAGCGACGCCGAGCCCGCAGCTCGAGCAAACGGCGCGGTACGTTGCCGAGCAGTTCCGGCGGTTCGGGCTGAAGCCGGCGGGCGACACCGGCTACCTGCAGCGCTACACCGTCACGCAGCGGGTCGTGGATACTCAGGCGAGCGTGATCCGCATCGCCGGCGCGGCGCCCGCGACTCTGAAGCCGGGCAGCGACGTGTACGTCCTGCGATTCACGCCGCTGCCGACGCGGGAGCTGAGCGGGCCGGTGGTGTTGTTCACGGGTACGCCCGACTCGGCGAATCCGCTGGCCGGCGCCGACGTGAAGGGCGCATGGGCGGCGATCATCGCCACCGCGATGCCGCAGGGGATTCAGATCAACCCGGAGTGGGTCATGGCCGTGCTCCGCGCCGGAGCGATCGGGTGGATGGTGATCTCGAATCGCCCCGACGCGCAGTGGCAGAACCGATTGGCCCGCACCACCGCCCCCACCCGCACGCTGGAAGGCGTGCCGTCGGACACCGAGCTCGCCGCCGGCGCGTTCGAGATCCGCGACGCGACGGCCGCCGTGACCCTGGGCATCGACCCGCCGGCGTTGCGGGCACGGACCGGCGGCTGGACCGCCCGCCGCCTCCCGGCGACCATCTCCTATCTGGTGAAGGAGCGCGAGCTGGCCCGCGCCTCCGCGCCGAACGTGATCGGCGTGCTCGAGGGGAGCGACCCCACGCTCAAGAGCGAGTATGTCTTTTTCACCGGGCACATGGACCATATCGGGACCCCTGGGGCAGGCGAAGGCTGCGTCGCGAAGGGGGCCGACTCGATCTGCAACGGTGCCGACGACGACGCCTCCGGCACGACGGCCGTACTCGAGGCCGCCGAGGCGTTCGCGCGGCTCGCGCCGCATCCCAGGCGTTCGCTCGCCTTCATGACCGTGAGTGGAGAGGAGCGCGGCCTGTGGGGCAGCCAGTTCTTCTCGGAGCACCCGACGGTCCCGCTTGCGAATGTGGTCGCCGACTTGAACAGCGATATGGTGGGTCGCAATTGGAAGGACACGATCGTCGCGATCGGCAAGGAGCATTCCAACCTCGGCGCCACGCTGAACCGCGTCGCGGCGGCCCATCCCGAGCTCCGGATGACGCCGATCGACGACATCTGGCCGCAGGAGCGCTTCTACTTCCGCTCGGATCACTACAACTTCGCGCGGAAGGGCGTCCCGATCCTGTTCTTCTTCAACGGCACGCACGCCGACTATCACCAGGTGGGCGATTCCCCGGACAAGATCGATGCCGAGAAGGAATCGCGCATCGTCAAGCTCCTGTTCTACCTGGGCCTCGAGGTGGCGAACGCCGCGGAACGCCCGAAGTGGAATCCCGAGAGCTACAAGCAGATCGTGACCGGCGGGAACTGATCGCTAGGGCGATGCTGCCAGCAGCTCCGCGTTCGTCTTCGACCGCCTGAGCTGCGCAAGCAGCACGTCCAGCGCTTTCTCCGGCGGGAGCCCCACGAGGCCCCGCCGGAGTTTTTGTTTGGCCTCCACGGTAGCCGGCTCGGCGAGCAGCTCCTCGCGCCGAGTCCCGCTCGCCGCGATATCCACGGCCGGGTACAGCCGCCGGTCGGCGAGCTCGCGGGCCAGTCGCAGCTCGGCGTTGCCGGTGCCCTTGAACTCCTCGAAGATCACGTCGTCCATGCGGCTGTCGGTCTCGACCAGCGCGGTCGCGACGACGGTGAGGGATCCGCCCTCCGGGACGGCCCGCGCCGCGCCGAACAAGGCCTTGGGCTTGGCCAACGCGTTGGAGTCGAGGCCGCCGGACATGGTGCGGCCACTCGATCGCCCGGTGGTGTTGTGCGAGCGGGCGAGGCGGGTGAGCGAGTCGAGCACGATCACCACGTCCTTCCCGAGCTCGACCTGGCGGCGCGCGTGCTCGAACACCATGTCCGCCACGGCGACGTGTCGCTCGTGAGGGAGATCGAAGCTCGACGCGATCACTTCGCCCCGGCCCCAGTCGATCATCTCGCTGACTTCCTCGGGCCGCTCGTCCACCAGCAGGATGAGCAGAATCGCCTCCGGATTGTTCAGCGCCACGCCCTCGGCCACCGCCTGCAGCATCACGGTCTTGCCGGCCTTGGGCGGCGAGACGATGAGCGCGCGCTGCCCGAAGCCGAATGGACAGACCAAGTCCACCACGCGCTGGATGTCCGCAGTGCGCGGACTCGAGGCGCGGGGCGTCTCGAGCCCCAAGGGCCGCGACGGGTGCACCGCGCCGAGCTGCGCGAACTCGGGGCGCTCGGCGAGCGACGCGCTGGCCGGCGCGCCGTTGACGCTCACCACGCGACCGTTCTCGAGCGCGAGCAGATCGCCGCGGCGCAAGCCGGCGAGGCGGACGGGCAGGTCCCCTTTCGCGGGGAGATAGCTGTTCGCCGCGAGCCGCAGGAAGCCGCCTTTGGGGGCGGGGTCGAACCAGCCGGTGATGGGAGGCAAGTGCTGAAAGTTAACTAGAGACGCCTGACGGCTATATTCCCGTCCACATGCGCCAAGACCACATCCGCAACTTCTGCATCGTAGCCCACATCGACCACGGCAAGTCGACGCTGGCGGACCGGCTGATCGAGCTTACGGGGACGCTCGATAAGCGCCTTATGCGCGAGCAGGTGCTGGACACGATGGACTTGGAGCGCGAGCGCGGCATCACCATCAAGCTGAACGCCGTGCGGATGAGCTACCACTCCCGGGACGGCCAGCTGTACGAGCTGAATCTGATCGACACCCCCGGGCATGTGGACTTCACCTATGAGGTCTCGCGCTCCCTGGCCGCGTGCGAGGGAGCGATCCTCGTGGTCGATGCGTCGCAGGGCATCCAGGCCCAGACGATCTCCAACCTGTTTCTCGCCCTGGACGCGGGGCTCGAGATCATCCCGGTGCTCAACAAGATCGATCTCCCCGGCGCCGAGCCCGACCGCCGGGCGAAGGAGATTCACGAGCTCATCGGCGCGAAGCCGGACGAGATCCTCCGCATCTCCGCGAAGGAGGGCACCCACGTCCCCGAGCTGCTCGAAGCGGTCGTGCGGCGCGTCCCGCCCCCTCGCGGCAAGCGCGACGCGCCGCTGCGGGCCCTGATCTTCGACTCCTACTACGACCGCTACCGCGGCGCGATCCCGAGCATTCGGGTGGTGGATGGCGTGCTCACCCCGGGAATGAAGATCGCCTTCGGCGCCCACCCGGGCGACGTGTACGAGGTGGACGAAGTCGGCTACCTGCAGCTGGGCCACAAGCCAACCGAGCTGCTCGAGGCCGGCGAGGTGGGCTATTTCGTCGCTAACATCCGGGGCGTGCGGGAGACCCAGCCGGGGGACACGGTGTTCGACGCGGAGCACCAGGACGTGGCGCTGCTGCCGGGGTACCGCGAGGTCAAATCGATGGTGTTCGCCGGGCTCTACCCGACCAACGCCGAGCAGTTCGAAGAGCTGCGGGACGCGCTCGCCAAGCTGCAGCTCAACGATGCTTCGCTGCACTACGAGCCGGAGTCGTCGGTGGCCCTGGGCTTCGGGTTCCGCTGCGGGTTCCTCGGCCTGCTGCACATGGAGATCGTGCGCGAGCGGCTCGAACGGGAGTTCAACCTCGACCTGATCAGCACGGTCCCGAACGTGGAATACCACGTTCATCGCACTGACGGCACGGTGGAGGCGGTCGAAAACCCGAGCTTGATGCCGCACGGCTCCGAAGTGGACCACATCGAGGAGCCGTACGTCAAGGCGCGGATCCTGGCCCCTGCAGAGTACATCGGCGCGGTCATGAAGCTCGGCCAGGAGCGGCGCGGCGTGTACCGGGGGATGCACTACGTAGACCCGACCCGCGTCGAGTTCAGCTGGGAGTTCCCGCTGGGGGAGATCATCCTCGACTTCTACGACAAGCTGAAGACCATCTCCCGCGGCTACGCGTCGCTCGATTACGAGTTCCTCGAATACCGGCCGGCCGACCTCGTGAAGCTGGACATGCTCCTGAACGGCGAGGCGGTGGACGCGTTTTCGGTCATCATTCACCGCGACAAGGCGTACGAATGGGGGCGGAAGATCGCCGAGAAGCTTAAGGAGCTGATCCCGCGCCAGTTGTTCGAGGTCGTGATCCAGGCCGCGATCGGTACCAAGGTGATCGCGCGCGAATCGATTCGCCCGCTGCGCAAGAACGTGACCGCCAAATGCTACGGCGGCGACGTTACCCGGAAGCGCAAGCTCCTCGAGAAGCAGAAAGAAGGAAAACGGCGCATGAAGCAGGTGGGCACGGTCGAGATCCCGCAGGAAGCCTTCCTCGCGGTCCTGCAGGTTGACTAGCCTCGTCATCCAAACCGCCTTCCTGGGCGACGTCGTGCTCACGACGCCGCTGCTCGAGGCGCTCGCCCGCCGGCACGGGCCCGTGGACGTGGTCACGACGCCCGCCGCCGCGACCCTGGTCGAGACCCACCCCGCGGTGCGGCGCGTGATTCCGTACGACAAGCGCGGGAAGGACCGCGGCCTCGGGCGGCTCGTCGCCCTCGCTCGGACGCTCCGGGCGGAGCGCTACGCGGTGGCGTATCTTCCCCACCGTTCGCTCCGCACCGCGACCCTGGCCTGGCTCGCCCGGATTCCGAAGCGCGTGGGATTCCGCGACGGCTGGCCGATGCTGTACACCGAGGTGCGGCAGCGTGCCAGGACCGACCACGAGATCGATCGCCTACTCGCCCTGGCCGGCCCGGCCGGCCCCACCCGTACGGGCGGGGCGATGACGCCAGCAACGCCGCGGCTCGAGACCACGCGCGAGGATCGTAGGGCCGCCAACGAATTCCTGGGCGAGCACGGGATCGGCGAGCCGTTCGCGGCGCTGGCGCCGGGCTCGATCTGGGGCAGCAAGCGCTGGCCGTACTACGCTGAGCTCGCCGAGCGATTGGCCGCGCGCGTGGCGATCGTGGTGGTGGGCGGACCGGAGGATGTCGGGCTCGCGGACGAGGTGCTGAAGGCGGTGGAGGGCGGTGGAGGGCGGTGGAGGGCGGTGAACGCGTGCGGCCGGCTCACCCTGCGCCAGTCGGCGGAGGTCATCCGGCGCGCCGCCGTGCTGGTGACCAACGACAGCGCGCCGCTGCACTTCGCGCAGGCGGTCGGCACGCCGACGGTGGCGATCTTCGGCTCCACCGTCCCGGCGTTCGGGTTCGGGCCGCGCGGACCGCGTGACCGGGTGGTCCAGCGCGACGGCCTGTCGTGCCGTCCCTGCTCGGCGCACGGACCGCCGAGCTGCCCGCTGGGTCATCACTTGTGCATGAAGTCACTCTCGGTCGAGGACGTCCTGCTCGCCATCGAGGAGACCGGTGCGCCACATCGTCGGGATTGACATCGGCGGTACCAACATCGTCGTCGGCACGGTGGCCGAAGACGGCTCGGAACTGGTGGGGCTCGTTTCGGCGCCCACCATCTCGGAGCAGGGCGCGGAGGCCGTGATCGAACGGATCGTGAAGCTGGCACGCGCGTCCATGGAGCAGGCGCGCGGCAAGAAGATCGCGGGCGTGGGGATCGGCTCGCCGGGCCCGCTCAACACGAAGACCGGCATCGTGCTGCTGACGCCCAACCTGGGGTGGACGAACTTCCCGTTGCGCGACCGACTGGGACAGACGCTCGGCCTTCCCGCCACGCTCGACAACGACGCCAACTGCGCGATCTTCGGCGAGTGGTGGCGCGGTGCGGCCCGCGGCTCGAACCACGTGGTCGGGCTGACGATCGGCACGGGGATCGGGGGCGGCATCGTGCTCGGCGGAGCGATCTACCGCGGGGTGTCGGACGTCGCGGGCGAGATCGGCCACATGTCCATCGACTCCAACGGTCGGCGCTGCAAGTGCGGCAACGACGGCTGTCTCGAGGCCTACGCGTCCGGGCCGGCGATCGCGGCGCGGGCGGTCGAAGGAATCGAAACCGGCGCGGACACCTCCCTGCCGCGCTACGTCAATGGCGATCTGTCCAAGATCACCGCGCAGATCGTGTACGAAGCGGCGCACGACGGCGACGAGTACGCTCTGGAAGTCGTGCACGACACGGCGAAGTTCCTGGGAACGGGCGTGGCCAATATCGTGAACATTTTCAACCCCGAGGTGGTGGTGATCTGCGGTGGCGTGACGCTGGCCGGCGAGAAGCTGTTCGCGCCCCTGCGGGGCGAAGTGAAGCGCCGGGCTTTCAAACCCGCCGTCGACGCGTGCCGCATTGTGCCCGGGGAGCTCACTGGCACGGCGGGCGTGTACGGCGCCGCCGCGGTGTTCGTGCAGCGGACCTGGGGATCGGTGTGAAGCGACTCGGGGTCGTCGGCTCCATGGTCTGGGACACCATCTACGACCGCGACCCCGCGCAACCCGCCGTCGAGGAATGGGGTGGGATCTCCTACTCCCTGGCGGCGCTCGACGCCACGCTGCCGGACGATTGGGTGATCGTGCCCATCGTCAAGGTGGGGCGGGACCTCGCCGCCCCGGCAAACGCGTTCCTGCGCACGTTGCGGCACGTGGCACCGGGCAGCCGCTTCATCGAGGTGCCGGAAGCCAACAACCGCGTCACCCTGCGGTACTATTCGGCGGAGCGCCGCTGTGAGCAGATGGCGGGCGGCGTGCCACCCTGGACCTGGCCCGAGCTGGGGCCCAACGTGGCCGACCTGGATGCGCTGTACGTGAACTTCATCTCCGGCTACGAGATGACCCTGGCGACGGCGCAGTTTCTGCGCCGTGGGTTCGGGAAGCTCATCTACGCCGACCTCCACAGTCTCTTCCTCGGCAAGGAGTCGGACGGCACGCGCGTGCCGCAGCCGCTCGTCGACGCGGCGGCGTGGTTCGGCTGTTTCGACGTCGCGCAGCTCAACGAAGCGGAGATGCAGCAACTGGGAGACGATCCCCTCGCGGCCGCCGCGGCCGCGCTCGCGCAAGGGTGTCACACGCTGCTCGTCACGCTCGGCGCGCGGGGAGCGGCGTACTTCGTGGGATCGTCGGACGGTCGAATGGGGCCACACGGTGCGCCCATCCGCTCGGGGCGCGTCGCGCCCGAGCAGGGCGACCGCGCGCCGGCCGAAGGCGGAGATCCCACCGGCTGCGGCGACGTGTTCGGGGCGACCGTCCTGGCGTCGCTGCTCGCGGGCCGGCCGCTCGCGGAGGCGTTGCAGCGCGCGACGCGGATGGCCGCCCGCAACGTGACCTATCGGGGCGCGACCGGTCTGCGGGATCACCTGCTCGGCAAACTGACGAGCGCATGACGCGCCTCGTCGAAGTCCCCGCGCACTTCGACGACCGCTCGTTCGACCAGTTCGCGGGGGCCTTCGCCGAGGCGCGCCGGGACGACGAACGCTTGCTGTTCGACGCGCACGCCGCGGAGTGGGCGTCCCCCTACGGCTTGGTGGGGCTGCTCGCCGCGGGACAGGCGGCGCGGCGGCCCGGGTCGGGGGCACCCGCCGAGCGACCGCTGCTCACGGCGCCGACCAGCCCCGAGGTGCTGAGCTACTGGGCACGCGCCGGTTTTTTTCGCGAGGCGGCCGAGCTGTTCGAAATCCACGGCAAGGTGCCACGGGTGAAAGCGGCGGAGGAAAGCGAAGTGCTGCTGCCGGTGACCCCGGTGCGCGCGGCCGAGGACGTGCACGCGGTGGTGAGCAAGATTCAGCAGCGCGCGTCTGCCATCCTGGCGTCCGAGCTGAGCCTCGACCCGAAGGCGACGATGGGCTTCGCTATGGCGCTTTCGGAGGCATGTCAGAATATTGTAGAACACGCGGGCACGGGCGGGTGGGTGTCGGTGCAGGCGTACAACTGGCGTCGCAAGCTGGCCCGGCGGGTGGTGGTGATCGCGGTGGGGGACGCGGGTGTGGGGTTCCGGCACTCGCTCGAGCCGACACAGAACAAGCGTTTCGGCGACCGGTGGGGTGACGCAGCGGCGCTCGAGGCGGCGCTGGTGCAGGGTGTGAGCCGGTTTCGTGACCCCGGCCGCGGGCAGGGACTCGCCGGCATCCGGCGCTACCTGGTCCGCTGGACGGGCAAGATCGCGATCCGGAGCGGCACGGCCCGCATTGCGATCGTACCGCCGTGGGACGACGACGTCCCCTTGAAGGACGGCCTGCCGCCCTTCCCGGGCGCCCAGGTGCTCATCATCATCCCTGAACAGGGGTCCGCCGAGCGGTGATACAGTACATCGACATGCACGCGGTGCTCCAGGAGTCGATCTCGGGCGTCTACGCGGACCTCGTCACACGACCGACGGGCCGGGTGGTGCGCGAGCGGATCGAGCGGGCGATCGCGGGCGGCAGCGTCGGCGAGATCACGGTCGCCCGCATCGACTTCACCGGCGTCGGCTGCATCGACTATTCCTGCGCCGACGAGATCGTGGCCAAGCTGCTGCGCGACCGGTTCGCCGTCCTGGTCCTGTCGGGGATCACGGACGGTCACCGCGAGGCCATCGAGCCGGTGTTATCCGGCCACGGCCTGGCGGCGTTGATCGAGCGGGCCGACGGGACGCTCGAGAGCCTCGGCGCGGCCGCGGCCGCGGCCGCATTGCTCGACGAGCTCGTGGCCCGGCGCCTCGCCGCGCCGCTGCCCGGAGGCACGTACGCCCTGACGCTCGCGTGAAGCGCCGCCTCGGGTTCTCGACGCGTGCGATCCACGGCGACCCCGAGGCCCGCCCCGACTGGACGCCGGTCGTGGCGCCCCTGTACCAGAGCAGCACCTTTACCAATCCGATCGGCTCGACGGCCGAAGTCCTCTACACCCGCTACGGCAACAACCCCAACCAGACGGCGATCGCGAAGCGCCTCGCCGCGCTCGAAGGCGCGGAGGCGGCGATCTTCCTCTCGAGCGGGATGGGCGCCATCGCCCTGTCGCATCTGGCCGTGCTGCGGCCCGGCGACCATCTGCTGTCGAGTGAGTGGATCTACGGCGGCGTGCAGCGCCTGTTCGCGCAGGAATTCGGGCGGTTCGGCATCGACGTGTCGTTCGTCGGCCCGCTCGAGTCGCGGACCTGGAAGCGGGCCCTCAAGAAGAACACGCGTGCGATCTTCGTGGAGACGCCGACCAACCCGCTGCTGCGGGTGCTCGACCTTGAGCCGATCGCCACGCTGTGCAAGACCGAGGGGCTCGCGCTGCTCGTGGACTCGACCTTTGCCACGCCCATTAACTTCCGCCCGTTGGAGCACGGCGCGGACGTCGTGATCCACAGCGCCACGAAGTACTTGAACGGGCACACGGACGTGATCGCCGGCGCGGTCGCCGGCACCGAGTCGGTGATCGAAGAGGTGCGCAAGCTGATGCAGGTGTGGGGCCAGGCGATCGATCCGATGGCGGCGTGGCTGATCGAGCGCGGCATGAAGACCCTGGCGGTGCGGGTCGAGCGGCAGAACGCCACGGCCCTGGGCGTGGCGGAGTGGTGCAGCAAGCAGCCGCAGTTCGGCGCCGTCCATCACCCCGGGCTGCCGACGCATCCCGACCACGAGGACGCGAAGCGGCTGATGAGCGGATTCGGGGGAATGCTGGCGGTGGAGCTGAAGGGGGGCGCGCGCGCCGCGGAGCGGTTCCTGCGAGCCCTGTCGATCGCGGCGCACGCGCCGAGCCTCGGGGGCGTGGAGACGCTCGTGTCGGAGCCGCGCCTGACCTCGCATGCCATGCTGACCGCCGACGCCCGGGCCCGGGCTGGCATTCCGGACGGATTCCTGAGATTTTCCATCGGACTGGAGGACGCGGACGACATTATCGCAGACTTCGCCCAGGCCCTGGCCCAGCTGTAAGTGATCAAGTTCACGAATGTCTTCAAGGCCTTCCCGAAGGGGGGGCTCGCCCTGAAGGACGTTTCGTTCCACATCGCGAAGGGCGAGTTCGTGTTTCTCACCGGCCACTCGGGCGCCGGCAAATCCACCGTCCTGAAGCTGATCTACGCCGAGGAGCCCGCCACGAGCGGCGAGGTCCGCGTCTCCGGCTTCAACCTGGCCGAAGCGCGGCGCAAAGACATCCCGAGGCTGCGCCGGCGGCTCGGCATCGTGTTCCAGGATTTCCGGCTGCTCGAGGACCGCACGGCCGAGGAGAACGTGGCGTTCGCGCTCGAAGTGACCGGGGCGCGGCGCGCGTCGATCCCCGCTCGCGTCATGCGCGTGCTCACCCAGGTCGGTCTCGCCGCCAAGGCCCAGGCCTATCCCCGCGAGCTGTCGGGCGGCGAGCAGCAGCGGGTGGCGATCGCGCGCGCGCTCGTCAACGAGCCGACCGTGTTACTGGCGGACGAGCCGACGGGCAATCTCGACGAGCGGGCGACGCGCGGGGTGTTCCAACTGCTGCGCGACATCAACGCGAGCGGCACGGCCGTGGTGATGGCGACCCACGACCTCGACCTGGTCCGCCAGGCGCCGTACCGCGTCATCGAGCTCCAGGAAGGCGCGCTGATGTACGACTCCGCCGTGGACGAGCCGCGCGACGAGGCCGCCAGCCCGTGAACCTCGTGATCCGCGAGGCGTTGCTCGCGTTCCGACGCGCCCCCCTCCTGTCGGCGCTGTCGGTCACGACGATCGCGTTCTCGCTGTTCGTGGTCGGCCTGTTCGGGCTGGTGGCCGTGAACCTGCAGCAGGCGCTGCGGGACGTCGCGGAGCGGGTGGAGATCGTCGCCTACCTGCTCCCGGGCGCGCCGATCGAGACCATTACGTTGGCGCAGAAGGACATCGAGGCGTTCCCCGAAGTGCAGGCGGCGAGCTACGTGAGCGAGGACCAGGCGCTGCAACGCGCCCGCACCGAGCTCGTCGAGTTTCGCGACGTGCTCCAGGAGCTGGAGCGCAATCCACTGCCCGCCTCGATCGAGGTGAAGCTCAAGCCCCGGTTCCGTGACGTCGACCATGTGAACGACGTCGCCGAGCGGCTGCGCGGGTTCGGCTTCGTGGACGACGTGCGCTTCGGGCGCGATTGGGTGGAGAAGCTCGATCGGCTCCGCCAGATCGCGGCCGCCGTGGGGCTCGTCGTCGGCGCCGCGTTCGCGGCCGTGGCGATCATCATCATCGGCACGACGATCCGCATGGCGGTGCTGCAACGCAGCCGCGAGATCGCCATCATGCGCCTGGTGGGCGCGACCGACGGCTTCGTACGGCGCCCCTTCCTGCTGCAGGGCGCGCTCAAGGGGATGCTCGGCGGGCTGGCGGCGGTGGCGTTGTCATACGGCGCGTACGCGCTCATCAACCGGTGGTTGATTCACGCCGCCTTCTTCTCGCGAGACCAGGCCGTCGCGATCGTCGGGTTCGGGATGTTGATTGGCTTCTTCGGCTCCGCTGCCTCCGTTGGTCGGCACTTGCGAAAAGTGTGAGGCGTCGAACCGTGACGCGACGCCTGTGCGTGACGTCTTTGTGCTACGTCGTTTGTGCAACGTCTCTGGCCTCTCAGCGTCCCGCCCCCTTCGACCAGCAACTGAGAGATAACCAGAGGCGATTGGAAGACATCCGCCGCGAGCGGACACAGGTCGAGCAGGAGCTGGAGCGGCTCCGCACCCAGGTGCATTCGCTCTCCGACGAGCTCGCGAACATCGAGCGGCAGAAAGAGAGTACCAACCGCATCGTGAACGAGCTCGACCGCCAGATCAACGGCCTCTCCGATCAGATCGATCGCACGACGGTGGACCTGCTGCTCGCGCAGGACGCGCTCGAGGAGAAGCGCGCCGTGCTCGAGCGCCGCCTGGTGGACATCTACAAGCGCGGGCCGCTGTACGCCTACCAGGTGCTGCTCGCGGCGGAGACCTTCGGGGATCTGCTGTCGCGCTACAAGTACCTCTTCCTCGTCAGCCAGCAGGATCGCCTGCTCAAGAACGACATGTCCAAGCTGCGCAACCGCATCGCCCGCGAGCGGCAGACGCTGGTGGACGCGCGCGACGCCCTCGGCCGCCGCAAGACGGAGCGCACCGACGAGCTGCAGCGCTATCTCACGCTCGAGCACACGCGCGAAGCCTCGCTCCGCGAGACCCGGCGAAGCGCGCGCGAGGCGGCGGAGCGGCTGTCCCAGCTCGAGCGCGACGAGCGGGGCTTGAACGACCGGGTCGCGGCACTGGAGCGCGCGCGCCGCGAGGCCGAGGCGCGCGGCGTCGCCCGAGCCGCGGCGTCGATCACGACCGCTGACCTGGGCCAGCTGGACTGGCCCGTCGACGGCAAGGTCGTCTACCAGTTCGGCACCGCCGCCGGTCCGAACAACACGCGGATCCCGTGGCACGGCATCGGCATCGCCGCGCCACAGGGGACCCCCGTACGCGCCATCGCGAGCGGCACCGTAAGTCTCGCCGGGCGGCTCGGGACGTACCTCACCTCGGTGCTGCTCGACCACGGGGGCGGCTACTACAGCTTCTACGGGTATCTCAACGACGCCGCGGTGTCGAAAGGCGAGCGCGTCCTCAAGGGGCAGGTCATCGGCCACGTGGGCGGCGAGGCGAGCGACCGCGGCCCGCACCTCCACTTCGAGATCCGCGGCCAGGGCGGGATCGCGCTCGATCCCGTGAACTGGCTGAAAAGCCACCGACAATAGGCATGAGCGTCAGTCTCCCAGCGCGCCTAGGCGGAGCCGCCGCCCCGCGCCTTCCTTTCTATCTCCTTGAGCTCTCGCAGTTGGAGCGCGATCACGTAGAGCACGCCGACCCCCGAGAGTTCCAACAGCCGTGAGGGAGCATAATTGCCGCCCAGCAGTGTGAACCCGAACACGTTCAGGAGTCGCTCCCAGCCGGCGAGCGCCGCAACGGCGAAGCATCCAACGAAGAGAATCCGGCTGACTATGCCGGTCAGCTTGGTGATCATGGTCCCTCCTACCGGCGAGTGATCAGGAACGCGGTGCTCGACAATCGCCGCGCGCGGCGATCGAAACCGACTGAGCGAATGTTCCCCTGGGCATCTTGGAACCAGAGCTGCTGGCCGAGCGCATACGTCGGGTCCGGGCTCACCGTGACGAGGTTCCCCCACACCGCGGGCACGGAAATCGAGTCTGGCATGGTCTCCGCCGGCAGCGGCCCTCGGCGCCCGGCCGTCTCTCGCTCGGGCAGCCGTGTGCAGCTCACCGCGGCCAATAGGAGTGCGAGGACCGCCAGCGTTCCCGTCCGGTCAGCCAGCATAACGCCTCCCTTCTCGCGCACTGTGTAGTGAGCGATGGCGATCCAGGGCCAACGCTCTGCTCAGTCGACCAGTCCAGCATGGGGGGGCAAGCGCCACCGCGCAAGAACCGTGCTTCGCAATCACGACTCGGGCATTTCCCCCGACACCCCGATCCGATCCGGCTCGCTTTTCTTCCCCCGGTCGAGCGCGGCTTCGACCTGGGTGAAGAGATCTTCCGGCCGGAGCACCTGGGAATGCGGGTACGCGACGACGCCCGCGGACAGACCCGGTATCTGTCCGGGACCGAGATCGGGAAAGGTGTGGCGGGCGATCACCTGCCGCAGCCGCTCGACGAACTGCCGGCCCCCCAGCGCGTCCGTCTCCGGCAGAATCAGCGCGAACTCATCACCGCCGTAGCGGGCCACGAAGTCCGGCGCGCGGATTTCGCGCTGCATCATCGCGCCGACCTCGGCGAGCACGCGGTCCCCAGCCGGCTGGCCCAGCCGCTCGTTGATGTCCCGCAGCCGGTCGATATCGATGACCACGACCGCGAAGCGCAGGGCGTAGCGGCGCGCCCGCTCGAACTCGTCCCGCAGCCGGCGATCGAGCGCGTCGAGGCTGGCGCACCCGGTCAGGACGTCGGTCACCCCGGCGCTGATCTGCCGCCGGTAGATCGCGGCGCGCCGCTCCTCGTTCTCCAGCACCCGCGCGGCTGCCTGCGCGATGGTGTTGGCGAACGCCACGTCCTGGGGGCGGAGGCGCGGGTCGCCCGTCACGGTACGGAGGAAGAAGACGCCGGCGGCACGGCCCTGCACGAACACGGGAAGCGCCACCGCCGACTGCACGTTCACCTCGATCGCCTGCTGCACCCAGTGCCGGCGGATCGTATCGAACAGCGGGTGCTCGCGTACGTCGTGGATGATCACAGGGCGCTCGGTGCGAATGGCCTCCTGGATCTCGGGGTAGCGCTCTAGCTCCACCCGCAGGTCGCGGATCGCGGGATTCTCGTAGACGGCGACCACCCGCCCCTTGTCCTCGCCCGGGGCGGTGAGCACGAAGGAGCAGTGCGTCAACCCGAACGCCTGGCCCACACGCCGCACGAGCGTCTGGAAGATTTCGTCGGCGCGCAGCGCGGCCGAGACCTCCTGGAAAATGTCGAACAGCAGGTCGCGGGTGCGCAGCGCGTCCCGGGCCTCTTGCAGCTCCCGCCGGGCGCGCAGGTCGGCGTCGATCCGGGCGCGCAGCTCGCCGAAATGCACGGGGCTCGCCATCGCGTCCTGGGCACCGGCCTGGAGGGCATCGGCCACCGCCTCGGCCCCGCCGTCCGCCACGAGGACGATCACGGGGGCCGCCGAGAAGCGGGGCGCGGTCGCCAAGGCGCGCACCGCCTCGGCGAGACGGGCGTCCCGGGCACCGACGGCAAAGATCAGCAGGTCCGGCGCGGTTTGGTCGGACCGGTCGGTGACCGGCGGGGGATACGGCGCCTCCGTGACCTGGAATCCGGCGCGCACCAGGAAGCGCTCGAGGCCGTCCGGGCGGGCGGCCGGATCGCCGACGAGGAGGAGGCGAGACTGGATTTGCTCGGGCAACGGCGCTCGCGCACGTTTGGAGGCGTGTCAAGCTATCGTTCACGGTATGGGACGGCAACCGCGGCGCGCGGCGTGTGAGCGTCCCGGCACCTGAGACGCGGCGCCAGCGGCGGCGCATGGTGGCGGGCCAACTCGCGGCGCGCGGCATCACCGACCGGCGACTGCTCGCGACGCTGGCACGCCTGCCGCGCGAGTGGTTCCTGCCGCCGCACCTCGCGCACGACGCCTACGAGGACGCTCCGCTTCCGATCGGGAGCGGCCAGACGATCTCCCAACCCTACATCGTGGCATTGATGACGCAGTGCCTCGCGGTCCGGCGCGGCGACCGGATACTCGAGATCGGCACCGGGTCGGGATACCAGACGGCGATCCTGTCGCACCTGGGCGCCCGCGTGTGGACGATCGAGCGGCTCCCCGATCTGCTCGTCGAAGCGGAGGAGCGGTTCCGTCGGCTGCGGCTCGCGCACCTCGAGACCCGGCTGGGCGACGGCGCGCGCGGCTGGCCGGAGCGCGCCCCGTTCCATGGCATCCTGGTCACGGCCGCGGCGCCGGACGTGCCGCCACCGCTCGTGGCGCAGCTCGTGCTGGGCGGGCGGCTGGTGATTCCGGTCGGTGACCTGAGCGCTCAAGAGCTGGTCATCCTCACGCGCACGCGCGCCGGACTCGACGAGCGGCGCGCGGGCGGCGTGCGGTTCGTGCCGCTCATCTCGCGACTCGCGTTCGGGGAAGGAGACCGGAACTGAAGCCGATTCGCGACGACCTGCTGGGCGCGCACGTATCGACGCTGGGCGGGGTCGGGACGGCGCCCGCCCGGGCGCTGGCGATCGGCGCCACGGCCATCCAGGTCTTCACCAAGACGCCGAACCAGTGGCGCGAGCCCGTGCTGGCCGAGGCGGACGTCGCGCAATTCCGCGCCGAGCTTGCGACCGCCGGCATCCGGGTCGCCGTGTCGCACGACAGTTACCTGATCAATCTGGCAACACCGGACGAGCGGCTCCGGACGCGCAGCGCCCGCGCGTTCGCCGGCGAGCTGACGCGCTGCCACGCGCTCGGGATCCCGTGGGTCGTCTCGCACCCCGGCAACTACATCGACGACCGCGACGCCGGCCTCGAGCGTAACGCGCGTGGCTACGCGGCGTGTCTCGCGGCGGCGCCGGACGACGTCGGGGTGCTGATCGAGGGCACGGCGGGCGCCGGCACGGCCCTGGGGTCGACGTTCGAGGAGCTCAAGGCGCTGCGCGACGCGATGCCGGCCGCCGTCCGGGCGCGGGTCGGGTTCTGCCTCGACACGGCCCATCTCCATGCTGCGGGGTATGACGTGGCCGGCGCGATCGACACGGTATGGGACCAATTCGACCGCACCGTCGGTCTCCCGCTGCTCAAGTGCTTGCACCTGAACGACTCCAAGGGCGCGCGGGGCTCGCGCCTGGACCGGCACCAGTGGATCGGCGAGGGGGAGATCGGACCCGAGCCGTTCCGGCGGATCATGCGCGATGCGCGCTTCGCGGCAATGATTAAGATTATCGAGACGCCGAAGGGCGATGATCCGGTCCGGAACGACCGGCGGATGCTGCGCCGACTGCGCGCCTACGCGCGTGCCAACAGGCGTGGTGCGCAAACCGTAGGAGAAGCGTGAACAAACCCACGCTGCAACGGGCACGTTGGACGAGTCCGCTCGCCGCGCTGCTCCTGGTGATTCAGGGGATCGCGGGGGGCGTCGTGCCCCTGGCGCACGCTGCGGAGCGGTTCTCCGCCCCGGCCCACATCGAAGCGCAGCACGGCTCTGACTGCCTGGTGCTGCATGACGAGCTGCGCTGCGCGCTGTGCCAATACGCCGCGACCCGGGTCACCACCCAGCGGCCGGACGCGCGGCTCGTCGCGACGCTTCACGCCGAGTCACCGTCCGATCCGTACCCCGTCGCGCCGACGCCCGCTGCGCGCCATCTCACCGCCCCACCCCGCGCTCCACCCTTCCTCTCGTAGCGACCCGGCGTCGCGCGACGCCGGCTCACGACACGTGCGTCCGCCGCCAGTGCCGCCGGGCGCGAAGTTCAGCAGATCGAACGGGAGAATCGAGGGAGATGACCATCCATCGCTACGCATGCAGCGTCGCGCTCGCGTGTCTCGTCGCGGGGAGCGCGGGGCGCGCCGGCGCGCAGCAGCCGGTGCAGCGGCAGGTCGATTCGCTCGCGGCAGAGCTGCGAGCCCTGCGGGCGCGGGTCGATAGCCTGCGCGCCGCGCTGGCGCGCCAGCCCGGCGCCGCGCCGGCGCGCGCCCCGAAGGATACCGGCGCCGGCGACGAGCTGGCGGCGTTGCGCGCCGCCGCGGCGGCCGCCGCGGGGGCGGACACCTTGCGCGGAAGGCCGGACACCAGCGGTCAGACCAAGTTCATCGGGCGCGAGCGGAACCAGGCGCAGCTGAACCCGGAGATCAGCGTCACGGGCGACGTCCGCGCCTCCGCGCAGCATCCGGGAATCCAGCGAGACAACTTCGATCCGCGGGAGTTCGAGGTCGGGTTTCAGTCCGCGCTCGATCCGTACTCGAGCACCAAGATCTTCGTGAGCCTGGAAAACGGAGCGGTGAGCGTAGAGGAGGGATACGCCTACTGGACCGGACTCCCCGGGCATATCCGGTTCGACATCGGCAAATTTCGCCAGCAGTTCGGCGAGCTGAACCGCTGGCACCTGCACGCGCTGCCGGAGACCGAGTACCCCGCCGCGCTGCGCGCGTATCTCGGGGACGACGGCCTGGCCGGCACCGGGATTTCCCTGTACCGGGCGTTTGGCGGACTCGGCACCCACGAGCTCACGGCGCAAGTCACGCGCAGCGCGTCCGATGCGTTGTTCGGCGGCGGTGGACGGCCGACGTACCTCCTACACCTGCTCAATTTCTGGCAGCTGACGCGCTCCGCCTACATGCAGATCGGTGCCACCGGTCTGTACGGCACCAACCCCGACTCGAGCTTGCGCACCAGAGTCGGCGGCCTCGACTTCCGGATGACGTGGCGTCCACCGGCCCGAGCGTTGTACCGCGAATGGACGCTGCGGGCGGAGCTCTACGCATTGCGGAAAGAGTATGGCGGCGCTGGGGCCACGCACCTCGGCTGGTACGCCGGGACAACGTACAAGCTGGGCCAGCGCTGGATCGCCGGCGCACGCTACGACTACGTCGAAGACCCGCTCTCGACCTTGATCACGCGGCAGATCACCCCGTCGCTCACGCTATGGGAGAGTGAGTGGGTCGAACTGCGTGCGCAGTACACCTGGGCGAAGTCGGCGGGCCGTGCGGCTACCGGGCAACTCGCCCTCCAAGCCGTCTGGGCCATCGGACCACACAAACACGAGACCTACTGACATGCTCCCTTATTTGGCGCTGTTCCTCGCCTTCCACGGCGGGCCGCCCGCCGTGGCACGCCCGGTGAAGGTGGTCACCTCGCTCACGACCTACGCGGCGATCGCGCGCGAGATCGTGGGAGACCGCGGTACCGTGACGTCGATCGCCAACGGCGATGAGAACCCGCACTACGTCCAGCCAAAGCCGAGCTTTGTGCCGACGTTGTCGCAGGCGGATCTGTTCGTGACGACGGGCCTCGACCTGGAGCTGTGGGTCCCGGCGCTGCTGGACAAGGCAAACAACCCCAAGGTTACCGAGGGCGGTCCCGGCTACGTAGCCGCTTATGCGGGGATCGATCTGCTCGACGTCCCCACGAGCTTCTCGCGCGCGCAAGGCGACATCCACGTGTTCGGTAATCCGCACATCTGGACCGATCCGATGAACGCGGTCCAGATCGCGCGCAATATTCTCACCGGTCTCAAGCGGGTGTCCTCAGAGAACGCCGACTATTTCTCCGGGCGCGAGAAGGACTTCGAGGATCGGATCTCCCGCGCGCTCTTCGGGGATGAGCTCGTGAAACTGCTCGGCGCGCAGACCCTCGCCGACTTGAACCGGCAGGGCAAGCTGCTCGACTTTCTCAGGTCCAAGCAGTACCAGGGGACTCCGCTGATCGACCGGTTGGGCGGGTGGCTCAAGGATGCGATGCCGTTTCGTGGAAAACAGGTCGCTTGCTATCACAAGGAGTGGGATTACTTCTCTCGGGAGTATGGGCTGCCCTGCATCGACTACATCGAGCCCAAGCCCGGGATCCCGCCGACGCCGGGACACGTCCTCGAGGTCATCAACGAAATGCGCGAGCATCACATCCAGGTGCTGCTGTCAACGAATTACTACGATCACAATCAGGTACTCGAGGTGGCGCAAAGGACCGGGGCGAAAGCGGTGATCGTGCCGTCCAACACGAACGGCGCCCCGGGGATCAACACCTATTTCGATCTCATGAACCTCTGGCTTACCGAGCTGGCTCGCGCCTTCGGCAGCGGCGGGCCCGCAGCCAACTGAGTCGGGCGGAGGACGCGTGACCGGTTTTCAACTGATGATCCCGCCCTTCGTAGCGTGCATGGTGCTCGTCGCCATGCTGTCCTACCTCGGGCTGCACGTCATCGCGCGCGAGGTCATCTTCGTCGACCTCTCCCTCGCCCAGATGGCGGCGCTGGGCGGACTGTCGGCCCTGCTGATTCACGTCGAGGCCGACTCGAACTGGGCGTACGCCTTCGCTCTGCTCGCGACCGCCGTGGGCGCGCTGCTGTTCGCCCTGACGCGCACCTCGCACCGAGAAGAGCAGCGCGTGCCGCAGGAGGCGTTCATCGGGATCGTGTACGTGGTCGCTTCGGCGGCAGCCGTCCTGGTCGCGAACAAGGTGCCGGGAGGCGGCGAGGCGATCGAGAAGACGCTAACGGGAAGCATTCTCTGGGTCAACTTCAAGCCTACCATTGTCAAGCTGGCTGCGGTCTACGCCGCGCTCGGCGTGTTCCACTACGCCCTGCGGCACCGCTTCCTGACGATCTCGTTCCACCCCGAAGAGGCCGAGCGGCTGGGATGGAAGATCCGTTGGTGGGACTTTCTGTTCTACCTGTCGTTCGGCGTCGTTATCACGCTGGCCGTACCCGTGGCGGGCGTGTTGATGGTGTTCAGCTTCCTCGTCGTGCCGGCGGTCATCGCGTTCCTCTTCACGCGTGACATGCGGCGGCTCGCCTACATCTCCTGGGGTTCCGGCGCCCTCGCCTCGCTGCTCGGTCTGTGGGTGTCGTACAAAGCGGACCTTCCCACGGGGCCGCTGATCGTCTGCATGTACGGGGTGCTGCTCGCGCTAGCGTGGGTCGTGCGGGGGGTCAAGGCGGCGTGAGCAGGATGCACTCGGTCCGGCTGCTCACGGCCCTACTCCAGCTCTCGCTGCCGGGGGCCGCCGCCTGGGCCGATGCACGCCTCGACAGCGCCGGCGCCCACGCGACCGCGCACGTCGAATCCCACACGACGAGCGCCTGCGCCCGGATTCACCCGCCGGACTGCGCGCTCTGCCACTTCCTCAGCGCGCCATTCGCCGGCCGCCGCGCCGCCGCGCTGCGCCTCGCCACGAGCGGCGCGCGCACCCCGCGACCGGTCGAGCCGGCCCCGGTCCGCAACGCTCTCGCCCGTTTCTTCCCGCCACCCAGGGCTCCACCCGTTCTCTCCTGATGGCACGACGCGCCACGCGCGTCGGCCGATCCATAGAGCCGCCCCCACCTCGCCGGCGTGCAACACCGGAGACGGGGGGCCACGCGAACTCATTGCGATCAGGAGAAAACGATGATTGCGAACACCGCCAAACATTTGGCTCGCGCCGTGACGCTGGTAGCCTGCCTCGCCACCGCCGGTGGTTTCACCCGTTCCGTCGCAGCCTCCCCGCGGATCGCGCCGACCCCCGAGGGAGACATCAGCGGCACGGTCGCCGACAGCGTGTCGGGAACGCCCTTGTCGGGCGGCGAGGTGCGCATTCTGCAAGGCGGCGGCACCATCGCCATCGCCACCACCGATGCGTTCGGCCGCTACGTCGTCCACAACCTCGCGGCCAGCGCGTACGCCGTCGAGGTGCGATACCTGGGCTACCGCTCGGTAACGCAGGACGTCACGGTCGCCGCCGGACGACCGACCACCGTCAACTTCCGGATGGTCCCTCTCCCGATCAACTTGTCCGCGGTCGAGGTGAAGGCAGCTGTGCCCCTTGCCGTCGACACGAGGACCGGCAACCAGATCTTCAAGCAAGACGACTACCACGGTGCCCCCACCAACACGACGTCCCAGATCCTGCAGCAGTCGATCGTAGGCGCCGCCCGCGCGCCCACGGGTGAAGTCCACATTCGGGGGCAGCACGCCGAGTATACCTACTACGTGGACGGCGTCCCCGTCCCCGCTGGCATCTCCGGGAGCTTGAACGAGCTGTTCGACCCCGAGGTCGTGAACCAGATCGACTTCCAAACGGGAGGGTGGGACGCCGAGTACGGCAACAAGAACGCCGCGATCGTCAACGTCAACACCCGCATCCCCACCGGCGGCTTCCACCTCGACGCCTCGGGCTACGGCGGGTCGTTCACCGCCAACGGCCAGACCGTGAACTTGAGCACCAACGCGGGGAAGTTCGGCTTCTTCGCATCCGGAGCGCGTCAGGTCACCGACATGCGGCGCGAGCCCGTGGTGTTCGACACGGCGGGAAACCGCGTGGAGAACTTTCATAACCACGGCGAGGACCTGTTCGGATTCGGCAAGATCCAGTACGTCCCGTCCGATCGCGACGTAGTCAACCTCGACGTCAACCGCTCGCGCACCCGCTTCGCTGTGCCGTTCGACTCGGTGGAGGGCGTCATCGACGACAACCAGCAGGACGTGAACGGGTTCGTGAACCTCGGCTGGCGCCATCGGTTCGACCCCGGCATAGCGGCCGAGGCGGGGCGGACGTCCGAACTGTTCGCCGGCGGGTTCTTCCGCGACGGAAGCCTCAACTATACGCCTGGTCTCTCCGACGATCCTACGTTCGTGTTCTTTCCGGACACGACGCACTACATCCTGAGCGAGGACCGCAATTTCCACACGGAGGGACTCAAGCTCGACTACACACTCCAGCCGCATCACGGGCTCGAGTTCAAGGGCGGGGTGCTCGCGTCGTACACCGGCGGGCACGAGAACTTCGCGTCGGTCAGCAAAACGGGCAGCCCCGGGCCCACGTCGGACTCCGACTTGAAAGGGAGCGACGTGGGGGTGTACGCCCAGACGGCGATCGCGCCCTCCGACAAATGGGAGCTCCGCACCGGTGTGCGGTTCGACAACCACAACGCCCCGTTCGCGGGAAACCAGCACCAGGTGAGCCCGCGGGTGAAGCTCAGCTTCTTCCCCGATCCCGGGAACACGTTTTGGGTCTACTACGGCCGGCTGTTCCTCCCCACGAACGTCGAGGACCTGCGCGCCATCACGAGCGATGCGCAGGGCGGCGTCGCCGCGTCTCCTACGCTGCCCGAGCGGGACGATTTTTACGAGGTCGGGTACGTGCATCGCTTCCCCGTCGGGATCGTCACGAAGCTGTCGGCCTACCACAAGCGCAGCAGCCCGGGCATCGACGACAACACCGTGCCGGGCTCCGCGATCGTGACATCCGTCAACATCGAACAGGTGCGCATCACGGGAATCGAGGGGGTCGTCGAGATCCGGCCGCGCGGCCCCGTGTCGGGGTACGTGAACCTCGGCCTCAACCACGCGTGGGGCGACGGAGCGATCACCGGGGGCTTCTTCCCCGATCAGCCGCCGTCCGGGAAGTTCGACCTGGACCACGACCAACGACTGTCGGGCGTTGCCAGCGTGGTGTACTCGAGCCGCGGCCTCTACGTTTCGGCGACTGGCATCTACGGCAGCGGTCTGACCAACGGGAACGATCCCGACTCGACCTACGGCACCGGGTTGTTCGACTTCAATAAATCGATCAAGGTCGATCCCAGCTTCATCCTGAACGCGAGTGCGGGGTATACCCTGGTGGCGGGTGGCGTCGTGCTGCGGCCGCAGTTGTACGTCGACAATGTCTTCGACAAGAAGTATCTGCTCAAAGGGGCGTTCTTCAGCGGCGCGTCGGTGGGGCGGCCGCGCACGGTGCAGCTGCGGATGAACGTGGGGCTGTAGAGCTGGCGACTCGTCTTACACATGCTGGAGGAGGCTCGGACGACCCGTCGGACGCTGATACAACTGGCAGCGGTCCTCATCGCCCCGGTCGTCGCGTGCAGCGGCGACCGGCCGGCGGGTCCCGATCCGCTCGCGTCGTGCGGCGACCGCGCGACGCAGATCACGCTCGCCGTCGGGCAGTACGTGTCGGTCGATCCCGCATCCGATTCCGGGTGCGTGACGTTCCCTGCGAACGCCGCCGCCGATTCCGCCGAATACCTCGTGGTGCCGCAGTCCGTGGCCGGGGCCTCGGGGCGAACGGCGACGTTTCAGCTGCGCGGTGGCGCGGTCGGCGCGACGGCGCCGCTCGTGGCGTCGGTGCAGGCGCCGCCGGCCTGGGGAGCCTCCGTGGCAACGACGTTCGACGCGTTTCGGCGCTCGCTGGCGCGGCGGCGCAGCTACACCATGCCGGCGGCGCGACGGCCATCACTCGCAGCGACCGGAGTCACAGGCGCCGTGGCCACCGGCCCGCCCGCGCTCGGGGCGCTTGGGAGCTTCATGGTTTGCGACACGCTGAACTGCTCGTCGTTCAAGAACGTAGGGGCGCGGGTCAAGGCAGTGGGTGCACATGTCGCTATCTATGTGGACACGTTGGCGCCGACGCCCGGCCTCGACTCGGCCGACCTCGACACGCTCAAACAGGTGTTCGATTCGCGCCTCTATCCACTCGACACCACCGCGTTCGGCGGTGTCTCCGACATCGACGCCAACACGGTGGTGATCGTCCTCATGACGGGCGTCGTCAACAAGCTCGTGCCGCGCAGCAGCCAGTGCGCGAGCGCGAGCTTCGTCGCGGGGTTCTTCTTTCCGGGAGATCTCGATCCGGCGTTCGCGTCCCGGTTCAATCAGGGCGAGATCTTCTATTCGATCGTCGCGGATTCCACGGGGACGTTGAGCTGCCCCCATACGGCCACCGAGGTCAAACGGCAAACACCGAGCACGTTCACGCACGAGTTCCAGCACATGATCAACTTCGTGCAGCACGTGCTGGTGCGGCGCGGCCAGTCCGAGGAAGGCTGGCTCGACGAGGGTCTGTCGAAGTACGCCGAGGAGCTGGCAGGGCGGAGTTACCTCCCCGGAGACCCCGCCACCTTCACGCGCTATGCCATCGACCCCGTGTACGACGCCTACCAGTACTTGAGCGCGACCGGCAGCTACCCGCTCGAGATTCCGGAGGACACCGGCAAGATCGGCGAGATCGGGGCGTCCTGGCTGTTCACCCGCTATCTCGTCGATCAGTTCGGGGATTCCCTACCCCACCGGCTGGTGAACAGCGCCCTTAGCGGATCGGCCAACGTCGCGGCCCAGACGGGACAGCCGTTCGCAACGAGCCTGACGAACTGGGCCCTGGCCAACTGGGTCTCCGACCTCCCCGGTTTCACCGCCCCGCCGCAGCTGCGGTACACCTCGTGGCACTTCCGGACGACCTACCAATCGCTCCATAGCCAGGATCCGGGTGATTTCCTTCTTCCCTTCCCGCTCGTGCCGAAGGCGAGCAGCGGAGATGCGATCACCCTGAGCGGCGTCCTGCAGTCCGGGTCGGGCCTGTACCAGCGCGCGCTACAGCGCGGTGGCGCGGCCGGATTCGGGTTGTTATTCGCCGGAGCGGGGGGCGCCCCGCTGCCGCCAGCCGTCGCGGCGCGACTCAACATCATCCGGATCCGCTGATCGTGGTGGTCGGGTACTGGCGCCTAGCGGGCATCACGAGCGGCCTCGCCTGCGCCGCGGGCGCTCTGCAGGCCCAGCTGCTGGTGCGGGCGGCCCTGGGTGCGCGCCACACGTCCACGCTGGTGCATGACTCGATCATCACGCCGTTCGTCCTGCGCCCAGCGCTGGCCCCCGCGCTAGCCGTCACGGCCGCGACGCGGCTCGACGAGCGCTGGACTGCACAGGTCACGCTCGACTTCTCGACCAGCACGCTCGAGCGTCACGACGCGGATGGGACGACGACGGGCCTGGGCCGGGTGAGCACGTTGGCCTTCACGGTCGGCCTGCGCCGCCCACTCGGCGCCGGGTTCGCCGCCGGCGCTGGCGTGGGCGGGCTCAAGTACCTTCCCGCCGGCGAAACGGGAATCTTCCGGAGCGGAGCGGGCGGGGTGCTCGGGCTGGCCGGTGCCGTCGTCTCGTACGCCCCGCCCCGCGTTGGCGGCCGCTGGCAGCTCGGAATCGAGGCGCGCTACGATGTGCACCGGTTCATCACCCCTGCACTGCGCAGCGAGGGGTTCACCTCTGCCCGAACGGTACATCGGATCGCGCTGGCCCTGCGCGCCGGAAGAGGGGGGGCCGCGGGGGCCGCGGGGGCCGCGCCCTGAGGCACGCGCTCGCCGCAGCCGGCCTGCTGGTGCTCGCGTGCAGCGAGCCCACTCCGCCATCGCGCGCCGGGACGTATGGCTTCGAGGCCGGCGGCGACGTGTTCCACTGGCCGGCCGAGCGGCTGCCGGTGCGGTTTTACGCCCAGCCGACCGGGAATCTGCGCTTTCTCGTACAGCACGCGGTCGACAGCTGGGCCGGTGTGTTCCTGTACGGGGAGTTCAGGGGAACGTTGGTCGCCGATTCGACCGGAGCCGATGTGATCGTCCAGGCGGACAGCGTTCCCGACGTCCCACCGGATCCCGGTGCGCCGGTCTACGCATGCAACGAGGTGACCGCGGTGCCGCCAATCGACACCAACAACCGCTTCACCGAGCCTTTCCACATCCGTGTGGCCGTGCTGCCGGGGTTCACCCCGGCCCAGGTGGCCGCATGTCTCCGGCGTACCACGATCCACGAAGCGGGACACGCCTTGGGCCTGTTCCAGCACAGTCCCGACCCGGTAGACATCATGTGGGGACCGAGCGGCGCCGCTCCGATCACCGCGGACGGGCCGAGCGACCAGGACCGCCGCACCGTGGAGCTGCTGTATCACACACCGCCGACGGTACTTCCGCCGCCTTGACAGGGGTCCGACGGCCCGGTAGCATAACTCCTTCACAAAAAAGGACTTGTGTCCTCGATGTCGATCCGGCGCCAGGAGGCCCTGGATTACCATTCCCAGGGTCGGCCCGGGAAGATCCAGGTCTCGCCCACCAAGCCCTTCAAGAACCAGCGCGACCTGTCCCTCGCCTACACCCCGGGGGTGGCGGAGCCCTGCCGGGAGATCGCTGAGCGCCCCGACGAGGCCTACACCTACACTGCCAAGGGGAACCTCGTTGCCGTCGTGACCAACGGCACCGCGGTGCTGGGCCTCGGCAACATCGGCCCGCTCGCGGGCAAGCCCGTCATGGAAGGCAAGGGGATCCTGTTCAAGGCGTTCGCCGACATCGATGTGTTCGACCTGGAGGTCGGGTCCGAGGACCCCGAGGACGTGATCCGATTCTGCCAGCTGCTCGAGCCGACCGTGGGCGGCATCAACCTCGAGGACATCCGCTCCCCCGACTGTTTCTACATCGAGGAGACGCTGCGCGAGACGCTGTCGATCCCGGTGTTCCACGACGACCAGCACGGCACGGCGATCATCTCGGGCGCGGCGCTGCTGAACGCGCTGGAGCTGGTGGACAAGGACGCCGGCGCGGTCAAGGTGGTGTTCGCGGGGGCGGGGGCGGCGGCAATCGCGACGGCGGAGCACTACGTGCGGCTGGGCGTGCAGCGGGAGCACATCGTGATGTGCGACCACAAGGGCGTGATCTCGAGCGACCGCACCGACCTCGATCGCTACAAGAGCCGGTTCGCCCGCAAGACCCAGGCCCGCACCCTCGCCGAGGCGCTGCGGGACGCCGACGTATTCGTCGGCCTGTCGGTCGCGGGGATCGTTTCAGGGGACATGCTGAAGGGGATGGCGCCGCGCCCAATCGTGTTCGCGCTGGCGAACCCTACTCCGGAGATCATGCCGGAGGAGGCGCGGCAGGCGCGTCCCGACGCTATCATCGCGACCGGCCGCTCCGACTTCCCGAACCAGGTGAACAACGTGCTCGGCTTCCCCTTCATCTTCCGCGGTGCGCTGGACGTGCGCGCCAAGAAGATCAACGGGGAGATGGAGATGGCGGCGACCCGCGCGCTGGCAGCGCTCGCCAAAGAAGAGGTGCCCGACTCCGTGATGCGGGCCTACGGGCTCGAGCGGCTGCGCTTCGGCCCCGACTACGTAATCCCCAAGCCGTTCGATCCGCGGGTGCTGCTGTGGGTGGCGCCGGCGGTGGCGTGGGCGGCACTCGGGTCCGGGGTGGCGGGGCGCGTCATCGACGTGGACGAATACCGGGCGCAGCTCGACGCCCGCCTGGGGCGGGCGCGCGAGGTGATGCGGGGGCTCTCCACCCGGGTACAGCAACAGGAGACGCAGCGGATCGTCTTCCCCGAGGGCGAGGATCCCCGCATCCTCAAGGCGGCGCGCATCCTCGCCGACGAAGGGATCGCCGCGCCGATCCTGCTGGGCGACCCCGACGTGATGCGCCGCCAGGCCGACGACGCCGGCGTGACGCTCGAGGACATCGCGCTCGCCAACCCGCGGACCAGCGCCCACCTGGACGGCTTCGCGCGGGAGCTGTGGGAGCGGCGCCGGCGCAAGGGGATCACGCTGCGCGAGGCGCGCGCCCGCGTGCTCGACCCACTGTACCACGCGCTGTTGATGCTGCAGGCCGGGCAGGCAGACGCGGTGGTGGCGGGCGTGGAGATGTACTACTCGGACGCGATCCGCCCGGCCCTCGAGGTGATCGGGGCCCAGCAGGGGCGCCGGCACGTGAGCGGGATCTACATGCTCGTCTTTCCGCAGCAGACCCTGTTCTTCGCTGACTGCACCGTGAACATCGATCCCACTGCCGACACGCTGGCCGAGATCGCCTCCGCCACGGCCGAGTTCGTGGGACGACTCGGGATCGAGCCCCGTGTGGCGTTGCTGTCGTTTTCGAATTTCGGCTCCGTGCGCCATCCGGCGGCCGAGAAGGTGCAGCAGGCGGTGAGCCTGCTGCACGAGCGCGAGCCGGGCCTGCAGGCGGACGGTGAGATGCAGGCGGACACGGCGGTGGTGGAACGAATCTTGAACAAGACATACCCATTCTCACGACTGCGCGGCACGGCGAACGTGTTGATCTTTCCGAACCTGGACGCCGCCAACATCGCCTACAAGCTGCTCGACCGCGTGGGAGGCGCGCAGGCGATCGGGCCGATTCTCGTCGGCATGGCTCAGCCCGTGCATGTGTTACAGCGCGGCTCGGAGGTGAACGACATCGTGAACATGGCCGTCATCGCCGCAGTGGACGCCCTGGAGCACGGGCGGCGGCCGCCCGCGTGAGCATTCCCTGGCGCGACGCGTGACCGCGCAAGCGACGCGCTCCGCACAGGAGGGTCACCGGCGCACGCCCGGGCTCGACGCCCTCGGGCTCGCCCCGGAGCAGGCGGTGCACTGGAACCTGCGACCCGCGGCGCTGTACGAGCACGCCGCGCGGCGCGGCGAGGGCGTGATCACGGAGGGCGGCGCGTTCTGCGCAGTGACGAGTCCGCACACGGGTCGCAGCCCCAACGACAAGTTCATCGTGCGGGACGCCGCGTCCGAAGCCGACGTGTGGTGGGGGCGGGTGAACCGGCCGATGACGGACGAGCATTTCGAGCGGCTGCGCGCGGACGTGGTGCGCCACCTCAACCGGCAGGAGCTGTTCGTGCGCGACCTGTTCGCGGGCGCGGACCCGAACCACCGCATCGGGATCCGGTTCGTGACGCCCAACGCCTGGCACGCGCTGTTCGTGTACAACATGTTCCTGCGCCCGACGGCGTCCGACCTCGCGGGGTTCGCGCCCGCGTGGCAGGTGCTGCACGCGCCCGAGCTGGAGGCCGACCCCGCCGTGCACGGCACGAACTCCACGACGTTCATCGTGATCAGCTTTGCCAAGCGCACGATCCTCATCGGCGGCACCCGCTACGCGGGCGAGCTGAAGAAATCGATCTTCTCGATCCTCAACTACGTGCTCCCCAAGCGCGGCGTGCTGTCGATGCACTGCTCCGCCAACCTCGGCGAGGCGGGCGACGTCGCGCTGTTCTTCGGGCTCTCGGGGACGGGCAAGACGACGCTCTCGGCCGACGCCGAGCGCGCGCTGATCGGCGACGACGAGCACGGCTGGAGCGACCACGGCGTGTTCAACTTCGAGGGCGGGTGTTACGCGAAGGTGATTCGGTTGTCGCGCGAGAGCGAGCCCGAGATTCACGCCACCACTCGGATGTTCGGCACCGTGCTCGAGAACGTCATGGTGGACCCGGAGACCCGGACGATCGACCTCGAGTCCGCGGCGATCACGGAGAATACGCGCGCCTCCTATCCGATTCACTTCATTCCCAAGCACGTCGCCGGGGGCATGGCGGGGCACCCGTCACACATCGTGCTCCTGACGTGCGACGCCTACGGGATCATGCCCCCGATCGCGCGGCTCTCGCCCGCGCAGGCGATGTACCACTTCCTCTCGGGCTATACCGCCAGGGTGGCCGGGACGGAGCGGGGAGTCACCGAGCCGACGGCGGCGTTCTCTGCCTGTTTCGGCGCGCCGTTCCTGCCGCTGCACCCCAACACCTACGCCGCGCTGCTGGGAGAGAAGATCGCCCGCCACGGCGTGCAGGGCTGGCTCGTGAACACCGGATGGTCGGGAGGCCCGTTCGGAGTCGGACAGCGCATGCGACTCGGGCTCACCCGCGCCATGGTGCGCGCCGCGCTGGCGGGGAAGCTCGACCGTATCCCAACCGTTGCCGAGCCGGTGTTCGGGCTCGAGGTGCCGCTGCAGGTCCCGGGCGTGCCCGAAGACGTCCTGCTGCCGCGCGCCACGTGGCCCGACCCCACCGCCTACGACGCTCAGGCGGCGAAGCTGGCGCAGATGTTTCGACAGAATTTCGAGCAGTTCCAGGACCACGTGCACGCCGCGGTGCGGGACGCCGGTCCGTCGCGTTGACGGCGTTCGAGGTCGTCCGCGACCCGCTCTGGAACAACATCCGGCTCGACCCCGCGGCCCTCGCGGTGGTCGACACCCCCGCCGTTCAGCGACTCCGCTACGTGCGGCAGCTGGGCCATGCCTTCCTCGTCTACCCGGGCGCCACGCACAGCCGCTTCGAGCACGCCCTCGGCGCTTATCATCTGGCGCGGCGCGCGCTGTCGCAGCTCGAGGACGCGGGGGATGCCCGGCTCACGCCCGGCGATCGCACCACGCTCACCCTGGCGGCGCTGCTGCACGACATCGGGCATTACCCGTTCTCCCACGCGCTCGAAGAGGCCGGCCTCCTGCGCCACGAAGCGGTAGCCGAGCGCCACCTCGCCCGCGGCGAACTGGCCGAGCGGCTCGGGGAGGTAGGCGCGCCGACGGCACAGCTCCTCGCGCTCATTCGAGGAGGGGGCCGTGAGCCGCTCGCCGGGCTGGTGGCGGGGTCGCTCGATGTCGACAAGCTCGACTACCTGTCGCGCGACGCCTGGATGTGCGGCGTCCCGTACGGGGTGATCGACGTCGACCGGTTGCTCATGTCGCTGACCGTGGCCGGCGGTCCGGACGGACGGCCGACGCTCGCGCTGCACGAGAAAGGGCTCGCGGCGCTCGAATCACTGCTGTTCGCGAAGTACCAGATGTACCGCAACGTCTACTGGCATCACGCGGTCCGCAGCGCCACCGCGATGTTCAAGCGCCTGGTGCGGGATGCGATCGCGGCGGGACGGCTCTCGGCCGATCAGGTCGCGGTCGCGACGGACGACGGGCTGATCCACGACCTGATGCACGCGGACACGTCCGGCCTCGCCCGCCGGCTGCGCGAGCGCCGCCTGGCCAAGCGCGCCGTGGATCTCCCCGCGACCGCGCTGCCGGCCGACGCGGCGGCCTGGCCCGCCAACGATCCCGATCTGCAGCAGCGCGTCGAGGACCGGCTCGCCGGGGAGATGGGGCTCGGGCCGGGCGAGCTGTTCCTCGACTTTCCCGCGAAGCCCGATATGCTCGCCTTGGACCTGCCGCTCGTACAGCGCGACGGCTCCGTGGTACAGCTCGCCGGCGTCGACGCCACGGCTCAGCTCGGCCTCCCCCGGGTCGCGGGAGAGCTCCATCGGTCGGCCCGGCGGCTGCGCCTATTCGTGCTCCGACCCGCGACCGTGCCGGCCGACGCTATCGTGAGGTTGGTGATGCTGCCGAGGGAGGAAGTGCTGGAGCGGGTCGAACAGGAACGCGCGCTGTTGTAACCCTTTACCCTCGAACCCCCGGCTGGGTGATCTGCGTCGTGTCCCCGACCGGGACCTCCACCGAATCGACCCGCACCAGGATCGCGGTGATGTTGTCGAGCCCGCCGTGGCGGTTCGCCTCGGTGATCAGCTCATCGACCTGCTCCTGCGGCATGCGGATCGCCGTCAGCAGGTCCGCGAGCTGATTATCCTCCAACATCCCGGTGAGGCCATCCGACGCCAGCAGAAACAAGTCCTTCGGCTTCACCGTGCCGAGGTAGATGTCCGGCATCACATCACTGTTCGCCCCCACACAGCGCGTGATCACGTTGCTGTACGGGTGGGAGCGGGCCTGCTCCGGGGTAAGGTACCCCGCGTCCACTTGCTCCTGCACGTAGGAGTGATCTTTGGTGAGCTGGATGAGCTTACCGTCCCGGAAGAGGTACGCCCGGCTGTCCCCCACCTGTCCGATCAGGAAGCGGGTGTCGTAGAGCACCATCGACGTGACGGTGGTCCCCATGCCGCGCTTGTCGTGCTCGGTGAGCGTGCGCTGGAAGATGGCGCCGTTCGCCGACCGAATCGCCGCGCGCATCCGGTCGGCGACCTGGTCGTCCGATAGCCCCTTGAGCGACCCCAGCTCGCGCGCCACGAAGCGCACGGCCATCTCGCTCGCCACTTCGCCGGCGGCGTGCCCGCCCATCCCGTCCGCCACGACGAAGATCCCCCGATCGGGGACCATGAGATAGCTGTCCTCGTTGCCTGAGCGAATGATGCCGACGTCGGTGCGCCCTGCGCAGGTGATGTGCACGGTGCGTCGCTAGGCGAGAAGGAGGCGGTAAAGGAGAGCCGTCAGCCCCGCTGCCGCGAGCAGCAACACGGCCGCGCCCTTGCGGCACCCCTTGCGGCGCTGCTCCGGCACCTGCTGCGCAGCCGGGCGCTTCGAGCCGGGCCTGCCCTTCGCGGGCGGTCGCGGCCGGGGAGGCGACGCTGGAGGTGCCGCGCGGGACGGGGCGGCGGCCGGGGGAAGGGGCGGCCCGGGACGCGGCGGCGGGGCGACCGCGCTGAAATCTTTCATGACCTGCGTTCCCCCGCCTCGGACCATGCCGAGCGCGTCGTCGCTGGGCTCGAATACCACCTGCATGTCTCCGAAACGGAGCAGTGCGCCCGGTGCGAGCGGACTCTCCCCTGTGACGCGCTCGCCGTCCACGAACGTCCCGTTCGTCGAGTCCAGGTCCACGACCACCCAGACGCCCTCGCGGCGCTGCAGTTTCGCGTGCGCCGTCGAAACGGACGGGTCGGGAAGGACGATGTCGTTGTAGTCGGCACGGCCGATGTTGAACACGGGCGTTCGCACGGGGAAGCGTTGATTCTTGAGCGTACCACTTTTCACCAGGAGGCTCGCCAGCGGAGGGGTGGCGGCCTGAGCCGGCCGCGGCACTGCCTCAACGCCGTGCATCGTGTGCTTCAGCCGCTCGCTCGCTCCCGCGGGAGGCGCGGCGGGGCGCGACGGCGGGGGGACGGGGGCGGGGACGGGGGCGGCGGCGGCGGCGGGGGCGGCGGCGGGGGCGGGAGCGGGAGCGGGAACGACTGGAGAAACGGGGAGCACGCCCGCCGCAGGGCCTCGCACCGGCGCGCCGGTCAGTGGGGGCGCGGCCGACGGCGCTTCAGCGGCCGGCCCCGGCTGAGGGCCGGGTGTGGATGCCGGCACGACGTCGGCATAGAACCGGAAGCTCTCCTCACCCATCCGGATCACGTCGGCGCGCTGCAGCACACGCTGCGCCTCCACGCGCTCGTCGTTTACGAACGTGCCGTTCGTGCTCGAGTCGACCAGCACGTACCCCTTCGGCGTCTGCACGATTTCGGCATGGCGCCGCGAGACGTCTTTTCCCGCCACCACGATGTCGCACCCCGCCTCCCGCCCGAACACGATCGACGCCGCGGTGATCACGTATTCCCGGCCGTCGGTGAGGCTCACCACCCGGCCGCCGGTATTGGCGGTGACCCCCGGCTTGCCGGCCCCCCGCGCGACGGGCGACGCCTCCGGCATCGGGAGTTTCTGCATGAACTGCGTGCTGCCGGACCGACGCTCGTCCACGAAGGTGAGTTCGTGACCGCCCACCTCGACCTTATCACCGTGCAGCAGCGGCGTCGGCTCGGCCCCGAGCCGCACCCCGTTGATGAGCACCTCGGCCGCCGGGGCGGCCTTGCGGATGACTACCTGCCCATCCGGCTGCCCCTGGAACACGGCGTGACGCGGCAGCACGGCTGCCCCGGTCAGCCGGATCGCGCAGGCCGGATCGCTGCCGAGCGCCACCTCACCGACCGGGATAGTGAATTTTTTGCCACCGAGCTCTAACAACGACATGGTGCGGAGCCCCTAAACCGGAAAGAGCCAGCGCCAGAAGTTACGCCCAGCGTTGTAACCGCGCAAGGAAACACGGGTTACAACGCCGGCCTCAACCACTGTCGCCCCCCGCCACGACGGGCTCTTCGCGCCCGACGAAGCCCCGCTTGAGCCAGCGCCAAAACAGCAGCGACCCGACGATCACGGTTGCATAGCTGTTGATGAACCGCCAGATGAGCGTGTAGGTGGGCAGCTCGGAGGGCTGGACGTAGATCTGCATCACCGCCGCCGACAAGAGCTCGGCGAGACCCGATGATCCCGGCGTAGGTGCGAAGTAGAGCAGGAACGTGATGAAGGTCTGCAGCAACAGGATGTCGACGAAGTTGGTGTGCAGGCCGAGGGTCCGAAGCGCGACATACCCCGCTAACAGCTTGTTCGCGTGGGACGGCCCGGACAGCAGGACCGCCCACAGCAACGCCAGCCAACCCTTGGGGCTTCCGAACGCCACCAGACATTCGTGCGCCCGGTCGATTCCTTCCCGCAGGTGCTCGATCCGGGCAGCCACACGGCGGCTCTTGCGCTCGAGTCGCGTCGCCAGCCAGTGCACGGCATCGCGCAGCCACACCGGAAACACCATCGCGACGAGCATGAGCACGCCGAGGATACCGAAGATCGTGAGGCTGGTCCGAAACAGGCCGTAATACGTGATACCCAGCACGACGTTATGCGCCGCGAGCGACCGGCCGGCACCGAGGTAGATGGCGAGCGGGCCGGCGAGCGCGAAGAAGGCAACGGTCGCGACGAAGGTCATGAATGTGGAGGTCATCGCCTCGGGGAGACGTACGCCCGCCCGGCGCATCACCCACATCATGGTAGGACCTGCGCCAGTTTGAAACGGGGTGAGATAGGCCGCCCACGCACTCATCCCCCCGGCAATCACCATGTCGCGCCAGCGCACGCCGGGGTGCACGTGCCGGGCGACGACCCAGAGCCGGGTGCCCCCGCCGACCCAATCCATCGAAGCAAGGCCCACACCCACGAGCAGCCACGCCCAGCGCAAATGGGCCAGCGCGGAGACCATGGCGTCCAGGTTTTCGCCGAAAACGACCAGCACGACGGCGACGCCGATGAGGGAGATGACGGCGAAGAGCTCGAGGCCGCGGCGGAGGAGGCGCGGCGTCAGGGCGAGAGCCATGTGGGGGCGAAAGTACCGGGGTCCGGGGCCCGGGGCCAGGTGTCCGGTGGCCAGGCCCCCTCACCCCGGACACCGGGCCTTGGATACCTGTTATTCTTAACGGTTATGCCTTCGTCCCCCCAGCGGGTCGTCATCCGCAATGCGCGACAGCACAACCTCAAGGGCATCACCGTGGAGCTGCCACGCCGCGCGCTCACGGTGATCACCGGCCCGTCGGGGTCGGGGAAGAGCACGCTCGCCTTCGACACGCTGTACGCCGAGGGCCAGCGCCGCTACATCGAATCGCTGTCGACGTACGCCAAACAGTTCCTCGACCGCATGCCCAAGCCCTTGGTGGACGCGATCGAGGGGATCTCGCCGGCCGTCGCGATCGAGCAGAAGAACCCCACGACGAGCAGCCGCTCGACCGTCGGGACCGCGACGGAGATCTACGACTTCTTGCGGCTGTTGTGGGCGCGGGTGGGAACGCAGTATTGCGTCAAGTGCGGGCACGAGGTGAAGGTCGACACGGTCCAGGAGGTGGTGGACGCGCTCATTGCGGATTGCGGATTGCGGATTGCGGATTTGAAAGACGGCGCCGCCCAATCCGGAATCCCCAATCCGCAATCCGCAATTGTTGTCGCCTTTCCCCTGCCCCCCAGCGCCCACCGCCCCGACGTGGAGCTCGCCGCCCAGCTGCGCGCCGCGGGGTTCGTACGCGCGCAGCTCGACGGCGCGCTCGTGCGCCTGGACGAGGCGGACGTCGAGCGCCGGGTGCGCGGGGCGGAAGAAGTGCTAGTGGTGGTCGACCGGCTCCCCGCCTCGGAGGGGAATCGGGGACGGCTCGCCGACGCGGTCGCGACCGCGTTCAACGAGGGCGAGGGCGTCGCCGTGGCGCTCGAGAACGGCGACCGCCGTCGCTTCTCCGAGCACCCGACGTGCTCGCACTGCGCCACGGCGGCCCCCGCGCTCACGCCGATCCTGTTCTCCTTCAACAACCCCCGCGGCGCCTGCCCGGGGTGCAACGGCTTCGGGGCGGTGCTCGAGTACGACGAATCGCTCATCGTGCCCGACCCCAAGCAAAGCCTGGCGCAGGGGGCGCTCGATCCCTGGACCAAACCGCGCTACGAGGGCCGGCGGCGCATCCTCCGGGAGACGGCGCGCGCCCGCGGGATCCCCCTCGATACGGCGTGGCGCGATCTGCCCGAGCGGGACCGCCATTTCCTGCTGCACGGAGCGACCGGCCGCTTCCTCGGCATGCTCCCGTTCCTCGAGCGCCTCGAAGTGAAGCGGTACAAGCAGTACATCCGGGTCTTCCTGCGCCAATACCAGCTCGCCAAGACTTGCCCCGCCTGCGGCGGCGCGCGCCTCAAGCCCGAAGCCCTCGCCGTCCGGGTGGGCGGGAAGAGCATCGCGGAAGTCGCCGCGCTGACCGCGGGCGGCGTCCGCGAGTGGGTGGCGGGGCTCGAGCTGCCCCCGTTCGCGCGCGCGGTCGCCGTCCACATTCTGGCGGAGCTCACGGCGCGTCTGTCGTTCGTAAACGACGTCGGCCTCGGGTACCTGACGCTCGACCGTCTGACCCGGACCCTGTCGGGCGGCGAGGCACAGCGGATCGCCCTCTCGAACGCACTCGGGTCGCACCTCGTGGACACGCTGTACGTGCTGGACGAGCCGTCCATCGGGCTGCACGCGTCGGACATCGATCGGCTGCTGGGGCTGCTGCGCCGCCTCGCCGACGCCGGCAACACCGTAGCGGTCGTGGAGCACGACCCGGCGGCGATGCGCGCCGCCGACTGGATGATCGAGCTCGGCCCCGGGAGCGGCGAGGCGGGCGGGCAGGTCGTGTATCAGGGGCCGGCGGCGGGGGTGTGCGAAGCGGGCACCCTCACGGGGCAGTACCTCTCGGGCGAGAAGCGGATCGGGGTGCCGTCGGCGCGCCGCCCCGCGCGACGCTGGCTCGCGCTCAGCGGCGCCCGTCTGCACAACCTCGCCGGCGTGGATATCCGGATTCCGCTCGGCACGTTGACCGTCGTCACGGGGGTCTCGGGCTCGGGCAAGTCGACCCTCGTCCACGATGTACTGTTTCGGCAGCTCGAGGCCCGCCTCACCGGCGCCCACACGGCGAAACAGCACCTGGGCGAGCCGGTCGGCGCCGTGCACGCCCTGGAGGGCTGGGAGGCGATCGCGGACGTCGTGCTCGTCGATCAGGCGCCGATCGGCCGGACGCCCCGGTCGAACCCGGTGACCTACATCAAGGCGTTCGACGAGCTGCGCGGTTTGTTCGCCGCCGAGCCGCTGGCGCGGGCGCGTGGCTACACGCCGAGCACCTTTTCCTTCAACGTGGCGGGCGGCCGCTGTGAGGCGTGTGAAGGCGCGGGACACGTGCTCGTCGAAATGGTGTTTCTCGCGAACGTGTTCGTGCCGTGCGAGATGTGCGAGGGCAAGCGGTTCAAGAAAGAGGTCCTCGAGGTCAAGCTCCAGGGGAGCGGGATCCACGAGGTGCTCGAGTGGACCGTGGATCAGGCGCTGCAGCGCTTCCACCGTCAGCCGCGGCTGGCGCGCGCCCTGTGGCACCTCCAGCAGGTGGGGCTCGGCTACCTGCGGCTGGGCCAGCCGGCCACCACGCTCTCCGGCGGCGAGGCGCAGCGTCTCAAGATCGCGCGCGAGCTGGCGCTGGCGGGGGCGACGAAACGCGGCGCGGGAGGCCGCAAGCTCTACATCCTGGACGAGCCGACTACGGGCCTGCACCTGGACGACGTGCGGACCCTGTGCCGCGTGCTCGACCGGCTGGTCGATGCCGGGCACACGGTGCTCGTGATCGAGCATCACCTCGACGTCGTGAAACGGGCGGACTGGATCATCGACCTGGGGCCGGGTGCGGGCGAGGCCGGCGGGCGCGTCGTGGCCCAGGGCACTCCGGAGAACGTCGCCCGCGTCGCCGCGTCCGCGACCGGCCGCTATCTGCGGGACCTCACTTGATGGCGGGCACGGCCCTGCGCGTCCTCATCGTCGAAGACTCCGCGAGTGACGCCGAGCTCATGCTGCGCGCCCTGCGCCAGGGTGGGTTCGAGGTCGTGCAGGAGCGCGTGCAAACCGCCGACGCGATGCGCGCGGCGCTGGCCCGGCAGCCCTGGGACGTCGTGCTGAGCGACTACTCCCTGCCCCACTTCGACGCACCGGGCGCGCTCGCCGTCGTGCGCGCCACGGCGCCCGACCTGCCGTTCATCGTGGTCTCCGGGAGCGTCGGCGAGGACACGGCGGTGGCGGTCATGCAAGCGGGGGCCGATGACTACATCATGAAGGACCGGCTGCAGCGCCTTGCCCCAGCCGTCACGCGGGCCGTCGAAGGGGCCGCCGTGCGGCGGGAGCGCCACCAGCTGGAGGAGCAGCTGCAGCACTCGCAGCGAATGGAAGCGGTCGGCCGGTTGGCGGGCGGGATCGCCCACGATTTCAACAACGTCCTGACCGCGGTGCTGGGCTCGATCGAGCTGCTGCTGCTCGACGCGCCGACGGATCGCCCGCACCGCGAGGAGCTCGACGTCATCCGCGACGCCGCGACCCGCGCTAGAGACCTGATCCGCCAGCTGCTGGCGTTCAGCGCGCGACAGGTCCTGCAACCGATGGTGGTCGACCTGAATCGCCTGGTGAAGGACATCGCCAAGATGCTGCGCCGCCTGATCGGCGAGGACATCGTGCTCGAGACCGCGCTCGCACCCGGGCTGGGTGCCGTACGGGTCGACACGGGGCAGATCGAGCAGGTGCTGGTCAACCTCGCCGTCAACGCCCGGGACGCGATGCCCCAGGGCGGCCGGTTGACGATCGAGACGGGCAACGTCGAGGTGGATGGAACGCGGGCGCCGCCCGTCCAGGGCGTCGCCACCGGGCGCTACGTGCGGCTGCAGGTGTCGGACAACGGGGCCGGGATGGATGTGGAGGTCCAGGCGCATCTGTTCGAGCCGTTCTTCACGACCAAGCCGCGCGGCAAGGGGACCGGCCTCGGACTCGCCACGGTGTACGGCATCGTGCGGCAGAGCGGGGGCCACATCGGCGTGGAGAGCACGCCGGGACGGGGCGCCACGTTCCGGATCTACCTGCCGCGCGTCGACGCGCCGCTCGACCCGACCGGGGAGCCTCATCCCGTGGCCGCGCCCGCCGCGGGCAACGAGACCGTCGTGCTCGCCGAGGACGAACGGCTAGTTCGGGTGCTGGCGCAGAAGGTGCTGGAGCGGGCGGGATACCGAGTGTTGGTGGCCGCGGGAGGGGCCGAAGCCCTCGCGCTGGCCGAGCGCAACGACGGTCCGATTCATCTCCTCCTCACGGACGTGGTGATGCCTGAGATGACTGGCCGCGAGCTGGCGCGCCGCCTGACGTCCCTGCGCCCCGGCCTGCGCGTGCTGTACATGTCGGGCTACGCCGACGAGGCGGTCGCCCAGCACGGCGTCCTCGATCCCGGCACCGCATTCCTCCAGAAGCCGTTCACGCCCGAGGCGTTGGCGAAGAAGGTGCGGGGCGTGCTGGACGCGCCCCGCTGACGGCGTGACGCGTCGCCACGCCGACCTGACGCTGCTGCTCGCGACGTTCCTGTGGGGCACCACGTTCGTCGCCGTCAAGAGCGCACTGGCGTTCGCCACGCCCTTGGCTTTTCTCACTGTGCGATTCGGAATCGCAACGCTGCTGCTCACGCCCGGCACCCGGTTCCACCCCCGGCCGACCGGGCGCGAGCTGCGCGGCGGGTTGCTGCTCGGCGCCCTCGTCGCCGTCGGGTTCATTACCGTGACGGCGGGCCTCGTGATCACCACGCCGTCGCGCGCGGCGTTCATTGTCGCTGTTTCCTCGGTGCTCGCGCCCGTCATGGCCCTCGGGCTGCTGGGACAGCGCCCGGGCTGGCTGACCGCGGCGGCGCTGGTGCTGGCGACTTTCGGGATCTATTTGCTCACGGCTCCGGATGGCGGCGGTTTGAATCGAGGGGATTTGCTGACACTGATCTGTGCCGCCTGCTTCGGCGGCCAGATCGTGGCCGTGACCGAACTGGGACGCTCTTACGACGCGCGCCGCCTCGTGTGGTTCCAGGTCGCCGGCACGGCCGTCGTCGCCGGGCTCGCCATGCTGCTGCTCGAGCGGCCGCACATCCGGTGGACCGGGGAATTCGTCGCGGCGCTCGGTTACTCGGTGGCGTTCGCCAGCACGATCTGTTTCTTGCTGCAGATGTCCGCCCAGCGACACATGTCTTCCGCCCGAGCGGCCCTGATCTTCTGCTTCGAGCCGCTGTTCGCGGCGCTCACCTCCTGGCTCGTGTTGGGAGAGCGCCTCGCCCCGCTGCAATGGCTCGGCGGAGGCTTGATCGTGCTGGGGATGCTCGCCGCCGACCTTCCCGCGGCATCTAGACGTCTTACGGGGTCGCGTGCATCATAATGCGCGGATGCACAAACTGCACGTGCGGCAGCCCGAATGATCACGCGAGCCGACTTCCTCGAGCTGGCCCGTCGGCTGCGGTACCCGACCCGGCTCGTCGCCGTCGCCATCGGTTATCTCGGCGCGGCGAAACTCGGCCTGCTCGCCGCCGTCGCCCAGAAAGTCGTCTCGTCCGCGTGGCCCCCCTCGGGCGTCGCCCTCGCCGCCCTGCTGCTATTGGGCCTGCGCTACTGGCCCGGCATTGCGATGGGCGCATTCCTGCTCAATTGGACCGCCAGCGTGCCGGTCGCCGGAGCCGCCGGAATCGCGCTCGGGAACACCCTCGAGGCGGTCAGCGCCGTCTGGCTGCTGCGACGGGTGGCCGACTTCCGACCGTCGCTCGACCGGTTCCGTGACGTAGTTGCGCTCGTCACACTGGGGGCGCTCGCGAGCACGACGGTGAGCGCGACCATCGGGATCGCCAGCCTGTGGGCGAGTGGCGTGGTCGGGCGGGACGCCCTGAGCCATCTCTGGTTCGTGTGGTGGAGCGGGGACGCCCTGGGGGACGTGCTGGTGGCGCCGCTGCTGCTCACGTGGGCTCGGGCCACGCGGCCAGCGGGTCGCTGGCCCGAGGCCGCGGCGCTGGTCGTGCTGCTGGTACTGCTGACCGTGTTGCTGCTGCGCAGTCCTATTACGTACGTGTACGCCGTGTTCCCGGTCGTGGTGTGGGCCGCCGCGCGGTTCGGCCCGCGCGGCAGCGCCACGGCCACGGCGTTGATCGCCGGTTTGATGATCTGGCACACCCTGCGTGGACTCGGGCCGTTCGTCAGCGCGACGCCCACCGAGAACCTCACCCTGCTGCAGACCTTCCTGGCGCTGGCGTCCGTGACGGGACTCGTGCTCGCGGCCACCACGGCGGAGCGTGGAGCCGCCGAGGGCGTGGCGCGTGAGAGCGAGCAGCGGCTCGGAGTGCTGGTGGAGAGCGTGCGGGACCATGCCATCGTTCGACTCGACCCCAGCGGGCGGGTGGTGAGCTGGAACGTGGGCGCCCAGCACATCAAGGGGTACACGGCACAGGAGATCATGGGGCGGAGCTTCGCCTGTTTCTATACGCCTGAGGACGCGGCCGCCGGCAAGCCCGCGCAGAATCTGCGCGAGGCGGCCCAACGCGGCCGCTGCGAGGTCCAGGGGTGGCGAGTGCGCAAGGACGGGTCCCGCTTCTGGGCCGACGTGGTGATCAGCCCGGTCCGGAACGGAGCGGGCTCACTGCTCGGGTTCGCCAAGGTCACCCGCGACCTCACCGAGCGCCGGCGGGCCGAGGAGGCCCTGCGGGAACGGGAAGCACTGCTCCGCGCCACATTCGAGCAGGCGGCGGTCGGCATCGCGGTCGCGAGGCTCGACGCGCGCTTCGTCCGGACGAATGAAGTGTTTCAACGGATGGTCGGCTACAGCGACGAGGAGTTGCAGTCCCTTACGTACGCTGACATCACGTACCCGGAGGACCTTCCTCGGAACCGGGAGCTCATGGCCGAGCTGGCGGAGGGGAAACGGTCGGCGTTCACCCTGGAAAAACGGTACTGCCGCAAGGACGGGGCGCCGATCTGGGTCCAGGTCACGGTCTCCGCCCTGCCGAGCGAGCAGGGCGAGCCACGCTTGTTCGTCGGGGTGATCGAGGACATCACCGAGCGGAGGGGGGCGCAGGAGCAGCTGCACCGCCACCGCGAGCAGCTGCGCGACCTCGCCGCCCGGCTCGAGGCCGCCCGGGAAGCGGAGCGCACGCGCATCGCGCGCGAGATCCACGACGAGCTCGGGCAGGCGCTGACCGCGCTCAAGATCGACCTCACCTGGCTCCGACGGCGGCTGCCGCAGCCCGCCCCGGAGCTGGCGGGCAAGGTCGACGGCATGGAGGCGATCCTCGACGGCACCGCCGGCGCGATCCAGCGTATCGCCACCGAGCTGCGCCCCGGCGTGCTGGACGAGCTCGGACTGCAAGCCGCCATCCAGTGGCAGGCCCGCGAGTTCGAGACGCGGACCGGCATCGCCTGCCGGGTCGAGGTGGGGGCCGCGCACTCGGCCGTCGACGCAACTCGTGCGACCGCCGCCTTCCGGATCTTTCAGGAAGCGCTCACCAACGTGGCGCGACACGCCGGCGCCTCCAGCGTCCTGGTCCGGTTCACCCTCTCCGCGCAGGCGCTCGAGCTCAGCGTGCAGGACAACGGTCGCGGCATCAGCGACGGCGCCCTCTCGGACTCCCGCTCGCTCGGGCTGCTCGGCATTCGCGAGCGGGCGACCAACCTGGGCGGCACCGTCACCATCACCGCGGCGTCCGGTCGGGGGACGTTACTCACGCTCAGCCTGCCCAGCCTCGAATGATCCGAGTCTTCATCGCGGACGACCACCAGCTGATCCGCGCCGGCTTTCGCCAGCTCGCCGCCGAGGACCATGTGATCGAGGTGGTGGGCGAGGCGGCCGAAGGCGGCGAGTTGCTGCGCCGGCTCGAGCAGACCCGCGCCGACGTCGTCATCCTGGACATCGGCATGCCCGGCCCGGGATTCGTGCCGCTCATCCGCGAGCTGCGGAAGCGATTCCCACGCGTGGCCGTGCTGGTCGTCAGCATGCACCCGGAAGGCCAGCTCGCGTTGCAGGCACTGCGCGCCGGCGCCGCGGGCTATGTGAGCAAGACCCAGGCGCCGAGCGAGCTGCTCGCCGCGGTGAAGAAGGCGCACGCCGGTGGCACGTACGTCAGCCCGGCGCTCGCCGAGCGGCTCGCCCTCGAGCTCCGCTCGGGCTTCGTCGGCCGCGCGCACGAGGCCCTCTCCGCCCGCGAGTACCAGGTGCTGTGTCTGCTCGGGACCGGGAAGAGCAACAAGGAGATCGCGGTCACGCTGGCAGTCGGTCCGAAGACGGTCAGCACCTACCGCAGCCGGGTCATGCGCAAGCTGAACCTCAAGACCAACGCGGACCTGGTCCGCTACGTGATCGAGCAAGGGCTCGCGCCCTAGCGGGCCGCGGCCGGTTGTCAGACGCGACTGACGCACCAGCTACCTCGTTTCGCACGCCCGTTGCGGGCGCCCGCCGACTCCGGCGGGCTCGCCCGCGGCCCAAATTGGAGCGACCGATGTGGCCTGGACGACAATCGATTCGAGCAGAGACGTCCAGATGCGTGTTTTCCTCGTCGATGACTCCACCCTTGTGCGCGTGCGACTAGCGGCGATGCTGCAGGACATGTGGGAAGTGGACAACGTCGTCGAGGCAGGCACGGTCGCGGAGGCGCTCCGGCTGATGCCCGAGTCCAAGCCGGACGTCGTGGTCGTCGACATGCGGCTGCCGGACGGGGACGGGTTAGACGTGCTCCGCGCGGCGAAACAATTGGAACCACCGCCCACCGTGGTGGTGCTCACAAACTACGCGTACGACCAGCTGCGTTCCACGTGCCTCGAAGCGGGCGCCGACGAGTTCCTCGACAAGCGGACCCAATTCGATCGACTGCCGGCGATCGTGACCAAGTTGAGACGGCCCGCGCCATGACGCTCGCGACCCTGCGTACCGACCGCCCCGCGCAGCGCGCATTGGACCATTTCACGCAGCTCGCCGGTCGCCTGCTCGGCGTCCCCGTGGTGTACGTCTCGCTCGTCGCCGCCCGCGGCCGGATGGTGGCGAGCAGCTACGGCCGGCCGGTGTCGATCGCGCTGCTGCTGTGCTACCCGTTCAGCCGGCACATCGCCGCCTCGCGCCGGCCGCTGGTGGTCGGGGATGGGCGTCGCCATCCCCTGACCGCCCGCATCCCAGCGGTCCGAGACGGGCTGGTGACGGCGTGCGCCGGCGTGCCGTTGATCGACGCGGCCGGCCGCGCGGTCGGCGCGATCTGCGTCATGGATCCGGAGCCGCGACCTTGGAGTGAAGGAGAGCTGGCGCTGTTGCGCGACGTGGCCCGGCTGCTGGTTCGCGAGCTGGCACAGCGGCCGCCGCTCGCTGGACAGTTTGCCCGTGGCGATGCGCGTCGTCCGCTGCGACGGGAGCGCCGGAGCATGCCGCGGATCTCTGACCGGAGGACGCACTCACGGCCGTAATTCACTGGGTTGCCTGGGACGCGATCAGCGGGGCATAGAGGGAGGGACCGCACGCCCGACCTCGACCATGGTCCGATCCCAGGCCGCCCGGGCCGGCTGCCGCAGGTTGATTGCCCGCCCAGCGTCGACGATATTTCCTGGTTCATTCCCGAGTAGCTCAGCTGGTAGAGCAGCCGGCTGTTAACCGGCGGGTCGCAGGTTCGAGTCCTGCCTCGGGAGCCTTGATCCTCGACCATGCCCGGTAAGCGTCTCAAGGCTTCCGCGCACCGCTCGCCCGGGCGGCGCTCCGGTCCGCAGGCGGCGCCGGAGCTGTTCCACGCTCTGGTGGAGCACAGCTCGGACGCCGTCGCACTGTTGGACGAAACCGGGGCGATCACCTACGTCAGCCAGGCGGCGACCCGGTTGCTCGGCTACGGCGTCCCCGAGCTGACCGGCACGAACGCGCTCGGCTTCCTGCACCCCGACGATCTCGCGCTCACCGAGCGCCTGTGCCGGCAGCTGCTCGATCAGCCCGGCACGCCGATCCGCACCGAGCTACGCGCGCGGCACAAGGACGGCTCCTACCATCTGGTCGAGGCCGTGGCCGTGAACCGGCTCGACGACCCAGCCGTGGGGGCGGTCGTGGCCAACTGGCGGGATATCACCGAGCGGCTGCGCGCGGAGCAGGCGCTCCGCAATTCGGAGCAGAGCTATCGCAGTCTCGTGGACGGCGTACGCGACGTGATTTTCGCGCTCTCGCCCGGCGGCGAGGTGACCTCGCTCAATCCGGCCTTCGAGGAGATGACGGGGTTCCCGCCCGCGGAATGGGTCGGCCGGCCGTTCGAGGCCTTCGTCCACCCCGATGACGTGCCACTCGCCCTCGACCTGTTCGGCCGCGTGCTGCAGGGTGAGCCGCGCCCCACCATTCAGTTCCGCATCCTGACCAGGGCCGGGACGTACCGCGTGGCGGAGTTCAGCGCCACCGCCCAGCTCCGCGACGGCCGGCTCACGGGCATTCTCGGCATCGGACGCGACGTCACCGAGCGGCTGGGCCTCGAGCAGCAGCTGCGCCAGGCGCAGAAGATGGAAGCGGTCGGCCGGCTGGCGGGCGGCATCGCGCACGACTTCAACAACATCCTGACGGCCATCACCGGCCATGCCGACCTGTTGCTCGAGGATCTCGGGCACCACGACCCGCGGCGCGCCGACGTCGACGAAATCCGCCGGTCCGCGGAGCGCGCCGCCGGCCTGACCCGCCAGCTGCTCGCGTTCAGCCGCCAGCAGGTGCTGCAGCCCAAGGTCGTCGACCTGAACGCGCTCGTCCTGGACATGGACAAGCTGCTGCGCCGGCTGATCGGCGAGGACGTGGAGCTGGCGACCGTGCTCGACCCGACCCTGGGCCGCGTCACGGCGGACCCCGGCCAGCTGGAGCAGGTCATCGTCAATCTCGCGGTGAACGCCCGCGACGCGATGCCCCAAGGCGGCAAGCTCACGCTGGAGACGCGCAACATCGACCTGGACTCGAGCTACACCCTCGAGCACAGTTTAGTGAAGCCGGGACCATACGTGCAGCTCACGGTGAGCGACAGCGGGATCGGGATGGACGAGGAGACCCAGGCGCACGCCTTCGAGCCGTTTTTCACGACCAAGCCGCGCGGTCAGGGCACGGGCCTCGGCCTGGCGATGGTGTACGGGACCGTCAAGCAGTCCGGCGGGTTTATCTGGGTGTACAGCGAGCCGGGCCGCGGGGCGACGTTCAAGATCTATCTGCCGCGCGTCGACGCACCCGTCGAATCGGCGGCGCCGCCGGCGCCGGTCGAGCGACCGCCCCGGGGCTCCGAGACCGTGCTGCTCGCCGAGGACGAGCCGGCGGTGCGCGCGATCGCGCGGCAGGCGCTCGAGCGGCAAGGGTACACGGTGCTCGCGGCACCGAGCGGCGCCGATGCCCTGGCGCTCGCCGCCCAGCACGGCGCCACGATCCACCTGCTGCTCACCGACGTCGTGATGCCGGGGATGAGCGGCCGGGATCTGGCCGACCGGCTGACCGCGCAGCGGCCCGGCATCCGGGTGCTGTACATCTCGGGCTACACCGACAACGCCATCGTGCGTCACGGGATGCTCGAGCCCGGCCTCGCCTATTTGCAGAAGCCATTCCGCCCCGATGCCCTGGTGCGCAAAGTGCGCGAGGTGCTGGATGCGGGCTGACGCGCCGGACCGGCTCTGCGGAGGGAAGTCGGTGTACCACGTCGAGGACAAGGTGACCCGATGACGAACCAACAACAGGTCGAAATCCTCCTGGTGGAGGACAACCCCACCGATGTCGAGCTGACGCTGCGCGCCTTCAAAGCGCGCAACTTCGCCAACCAGGTATTCGTCGCCCGCGACGGTGCCGAGGCGCTGGACTTCTTTTTCGGCGACGGCAGCCACCCGCTGCGCGACATCGGAGTCGTGCCGAAGGTCGTGCTGCTCGACTTGAAGCTCCCCAAAGTCGACGGGCTCGAGGTGCTGCGGCGACTGAAGGCGGACGAGCGCACCCGCGCCATCCCGGTCGTAATCCTCACCTCGTCGCGCGAAGAGCCCGACATCGCCGCGGCGTACCGGCTCGGGGCCAACAGCTACATCGTCAAACCGGTGGACTTCGAGGCGTTCGCGCGGGCCGTATCGGAGGTGGGGCTCTACTGGCTGTTGCTCAACGAGCCGCCGCGCTGAGCGGGGGCTCCCGCGGACCTTCCCCCTAGGAAGGTGTCGCACCGGCACCCCTCCGTGCCGCAAAAACGCCCTGTTGTGGAATGACCTGCCAACCCATCTTCTGCGTCCGCGCGACGTTCGTTGCCCAGGACCAGTTCGCCACTAAGTGACATGGGTCACCACGGTTCGGGCCGGGAAGCGCAACTTGTGCGGGAATGAGGTCTAGTGTGCCCATGAAGAGCGTGGCGGCCGGGACATCGATCCTCGTCTCGTTGGGTCTGGTCTGCTTCCCGGCGCCCGGGTGCGCCCAGCGGCCGGACACCGGCGCTCAGCGGCCGGATTCGAGTCTGTCTGCCGACTCCCTGAAGAAGCTGAGCATCGAACAGCTCATGAACGTGGAAGTCACCTCCGTCTCGAAGCGTCCCGAGAGACTGACGCAAGTGGCCTCCGCCATCCAGGTCATCACCCAGGACGACATTCGGCGCTCCGGCGTCACGAGTCTCCCCGAGGCCCTGCGCCTCGCCACCAACCTGCAGGTCGCGCAGGTCGACTCGCGACAATGGGCCATCAGCGCACGCGGGTTCAACAGCACCACCGCCAACAAGCTGCTGGTCCTGATCGATGGGCGCACGGTATACACGCCGCTGTACTCCGGTGTGTTCTGGGACGTGCAGGATGTGCCCCTCGCGGACGTCGACCGGATCGAAGTCATCAGCGGGCCCGGAGCGACGTTATGGGGAGCCAACGCGGTGAACGGCGTCATCAACGTCATCACCAGGAACAGCCGGGACTCGCAAGGGTTGCTCGTGTCGGGCGGCGGCGGCACGGAGCTGCGCGGCTTTGGGAACGCGCGCTGGGGCGGCACCCTGAGTCCGACCGTCCACTATCGGGTGTACGGCACCGGCTTCGCCCGTCAGCCGACGCTGTTGCCCAGCAGCCTGGACGCGGCGGACGACTGGCACGCGCTACAGGGTGGGTTTCGGGTGGATTGGGATGCGTCGCCGACCAACGGCGTCAGCGTTCACGGGGATTTGTACGACGGTCGCATCGGCCAGCCGAGCGCCGGCGACATCGCGGTGAGCGGCCGCAACCTGGCCGCGCGGTGGTCGCACACCACTTCCGCCACGTCCGACGTCCGGACAGAGCTGTACTACGACCGGACCCATCGGGACATTCCCGGCACGTTCGGCGAAGACCTCGACACCTATGACGTCGATATCCAGCACCGGACCGAACTGGGCCAGCGGCACGACCTGGTCTGGGGGCTCGGCTACCGCCTCATCAACGATCGCGTCGTTAACAGTCCAGCCCTCGAGTTCCTGCCGCCGCACGTGGCGCGACAGTGGTTCACCGGGTTCGTGCAGGACGAGATCGCGCTCGTGTCCAACCGGTTGCACGTGGCCCTCGGCACCAAGCTCGAGCACAACGACTACACCGGCTTCGAGATCCAGCCCAGCGGCCGGGTGAACTGGCGACTCAGTCCATCCGGGACCCTGTGGGCGGCCGTCTCGCGCGCGCTCAGAACGCCGTCGCGCATCGACCGGGAGCTTTTTGTTCGCATTCCACCGGCCACTTTCCTGGCCGGAGGCCCGGGCTTCCATTCAGAAGAAGAGCTGGCCTACGAGCTGGGATACCGCCACCAGCAGGGATCCCTTGCCCTTTCTGTGGCGACGTTCTACAGCCGGTACCACGGGCTCCGCAGCGTGGAGCAGCTCCACCCGCCCGCACCCGACACGCTCGTCATCGCCAACGGGCAGGACGGCGAGTCCTACGGAGCGGAGCTGGCCGCCGATTATCGCCTCACGGGGCGGTGGCGTCTCCGGGCCGGCTACACGGAGCTGCGCGTCCACGTCTGGGCCCAGCCCGGCAGCACCGACATGTCCGGCGGGAGCGCGGAATCGCATACCCCGGATCGTCAATTCTCCGTGCGGTCGGCGGCGGACTTACCCGCGCATCTGAGCCTGGGCGGCACGTTTCGCTACGTTGGTGAGATCGCGAACCAGCAGGTCCCGGCCTATGGAGAGCTGGACATGCGGGTCGCCTGGCAGCCGGCTCCGATGCTGGAGCTGTCGGTGGTCGGCCAGAATCTCCTGCACGATCACCACGTCGAGTTCGGCACGCCCAGCGCGCGGCGGCAGATCGAGCGCGGCGTGTACGGTGCGGTCGCATGGCGTTTCTAAGAACGGCCTGCGCTGCGGCTTTGCTGCTGGGATGGACCCCCCGCTTGGTGGCACAAACGGGGAAGGCCTCCGAGTCGCACCTGAAGGCCGTCTTCCTGTTCAACTTCGCGCAATTCGTCGATTGGCCGTCTGCAGCCTTTCCCGACTCCGCAGCTCCGCTCGTAATCGGCGTGCTGGGGGACGACCCGTTCGAGGGCTTTCTCGATCAGACCATCCGCGGCGAACATGTACGAGGGCGAGGCTTCCAGCTTCAGCGCTATCGCAGCGTGGGCGAGATCAAGACCTGTCACATCCTGTTCATCAGCAGGGCCACCGGCGCTCGCCTGGATGAGGTACTCGCGAATCTCAGGAACCGGCCGATTCTCACCGTGAGCGACGACGCCGGGTTCGCTGAGCGCGGCGGCATGATTCGCTTCGTGACCGACCAGAACCGCATCCGGTTGCAGATCAACCTCGACGCGGCACAAGCGGCCAGTCTGACGGTCAGCTCCAAGCTGCTCCGGGTCGCCGATATCGTCACGCCGCCGGGGCGGTGAGATGTCACTGCGCGATTGGCCGATCAGGCAGAAGCTGACCGCGATGCTGGTGCTCAGCAGCGGGCTGGTGCTGTTGCTGACGTCGGCCGCGCTCGTGGGGTACCAATACTGGTCGTTCCGGCAGACCATGCGGAGCACGTTGTCCGTGCGCGGCAGCATCCTCGCCACCAACAGCACGGCGTCACTCGCCTTTGCCAACGACGCGGACGCCCGCGAGCTCCTCTCCGCCCTGCGGGCCGACCCCCATATCGTGGCCGCCGCCTTGTACGACAGGAACGGCCGGCTGTTCGCCACCTATCCCGGCGACCTGCCGGGCGGCGCCCTCCCGGCGGCGCCGGGGCCCGACGGGTACCGCTTCCAGCGCGGGAACCTGATCGGCTTCCAGCCGGTCGCGGAGGCGGGCGGTCAGCGGCTCGGCACGTTGTACCTCGCGTCCGATCTCGCGGCCGTGGATGCCACGCTTCGACTCTCCGGCGTCATTGCCGTGGCGGTGCTGACCGTCGCGTTGCTGGCGGCGTACCTCCTGTCCCGAGTGCTGCAGGGCGCGATCTCGCAACCCGTGCTGATGCTGGCGGAGACCGCCCGGGCCGTTTCCGACCGGCGCGACTACTCCGTGCGAGCGGCGAAGCTGGGGGAGGACGAATTGGGCGTGTTGACCGACGCCTTCAATCATATGCTGAGCCGCATCGAGGCCCAAGACCGCGCGCTCCGGGAGAGCAAGGAGGGTCTGGAGCAGCGCGTGGCGGAGCGGACTCACGAGCTCGAGGAGCGCAACGAGGCGCTGCGGCACAACGCGGCGCAGCTGCTGGCCGCCAACACCGAGCTGGACGCGTTCGCCTACTCGGTGTCGCACGACTTGCGCGCACCGCTCCGCAGCATCGACGGATTCAGCCAGGTGCTGCTGGAAGACTATGCCGCGCAGCTGGACGAAGCGGGACGGGATTCCCTACGGCGGGTCCGCGCCGCCACACAGCGGATGGGTACGCTGATCGACGACCTGCTGAAACTCGCTCGGGTCACCCGCGTGGAAATGCGCACCGAGTTCGTGGACTTGAGCGTCATGGCGCGGGAGATCGCGGCCGAACTGCAACGCGCGACTCCCGACCGCCAGGTGGAATTCGCCATCGCTCAGGGGCTCGAGGCGCGCGGCGACGCCCGCCTGCTGCGCGTGGCGCTCGAGAATCTGCTCGGCAACAGCTGGAAGTACACCGCCAAACGGACGAAGCCAAAGATCGAATTTGGATCGATCGAAGAGAACGGAGGCCGGGCGTTCCTGGTCCGCGACAACGGGGCCGGCTTCGACATGCGGTACGCCGACAAGCTGTTCGGCGTGTTTCAGCGATTGCATTCGGTATCGGAATTCGAGGGCACCGGCGTCGGCCTCGCGACGGTGCGGCGCATCATCACCCGGCACGGCGGCCGGATCTGGGCCGAGGGCGCCGTCGATCAGGGAGCGACGTTCTACTTCACGCTGTGAGGTCCGCGGCGCGGGCCTGGAGGCACTGTGAACCCCGGAAAGATCCTGCTCGTGGAAGACAACCCCGACGACGTCGCCCTGACGATGCGGGCGCTCAAGAGCCACAACATCACGAACGACGTGATCGTGGTGGACGACGGCGTCCAGGCCGTCGAGTATCTGCTCGGCGCGAAGGGCCGCCCCGGGGCGGAAGAACTGCCGGCGGTGGTCCTCCTGGATCTGAAGCTGCCGAGGCTCGACGGCCTGGAGGTGCTCGAGCGCATCCGGGCAGACGAGCGGACCCGACTGCTGCCGGTCGTGATCCTGACGTCTTCCGACGAGGAACGCGACATCGTCAAGGGCTACCGCCTGGGCGCCAACAGCTACGTACGCAAGCCGGTGGACTTCATGGAATTCACCGAGGCCGCGAAGCAGCTTGGGCTCTACTGGTTGCTCATGAACCGGGCACCGCCCGTGTCCCGGACGCCGTGAGAATATGAGGCCGTGAGAATATAGAGCCATGACCGTGGAGGCGGTGGCGCGCAACACCGTGCGCAACCCGCAGGTGGAAGCCGAGGTGCGACGCGCGGCACTCGGCCAGCTCCTCAAGGGCGGCCCGCTCGCGGAGTCGCTGCACGTGGTGCTCGTGCTGATCGTGGCCGCGCTGGTGTGGGACTCCCTACCCCGCGCGCTCACGATCGGCTGGGTGGGGGCCGTCACGGCCGCCGCAGCATTGCGCACCTGGTGGCGGCTGGGCCTCAGCCGGCGGACGGCAACGCCTGAGGAAGCGCTGCGGGGAGTGCGGCTCACGGTGGCCGGGGTGGGGCTGACCTGGGGGTTCGGCGCCGCCGCGGCGATCCCGGCGCTCGGTCTGGACGAAGCCGCCCTGATCCTGGTCGTGCTCGCCGGGATCGTCGCGGGCGCGACCGGGGCCCTGGTCGGCGACCGGCGCAGTTTCCGCTACCTCCTGGTCACCGTCCTCGCCCCCCTCCCGGTCGGCATCCTGTTGCTGGGGCACTCCCGCCCTCACCTCCTCGCGACGCTGTTGATCGCGCTGTTTGCCTGGGGAATGGACCGAGTGCAGCAGCGGGGGTATCGCACCTTCGCGGACCGGGTGCGCGCCGCGGTGTTGCTGGAATCGTCCACCCAGGAGCTGGCGCGCCAGCACGCCTACCTCGACGCCCTCATCGCGAGTACGCCCGTGGCCATCGCGGTGCTGGACAACCAGCGGACCGTCCGCAGCGTTAACCCGGCGTTCGTGACGCTGTTCGGGTACTCCGCCACCGAAGTGACGGGCGCCAGTATCGATGGGTTGATCGTGCCCGAATCGCTCCGCTCTGAGTCGGGCGACCTCGAAGCGCGGGCGCGGGCCGGGGAGATCGTGCGCGTGGAAGTGGAACGCAGACGGAAGGACGGCCGGCACATCCAGGTCCGCCTGTCAGCCGCCGCCGTGAAGGCCGCCGCCGAAGGCGGGCTCGTCGCGCTGTACGAGGACATCAGCGATCGCAAGGCGGCCGAGCAGGCGATGCGCGCGGCGCGGGACCTAGCGGAGCGCGTGGCGCGGGCCCGCAGCGCGTTCCTCGCCAACATGAGTCACGAGATCCGCACGCCGATGAATGCGGTGCTCGGGTTCGTCGAGCTGGTGCTGGACACCGACCTGCAGGTCGAGCAGCGCCGCGCGCTCGAGCTGGTGCGCTCATCCTCGGAGGCGTTGCTCACCATCCTGAACGACATCCTCGACTATTCGAAGATCGAAGCCGAGCATCTGGAGCTCGAATCGATCCCGTTCGATCTGCCCAAAGTCGTCCATGCCACCGCCACGCTCCTCGCGGTCCGAGCCCGCGAGAAGCACCTCGAGCTCACCGTGGACGTGCCGCCCGATGTCCCGCACATGGTACGGGGCGATCCCACCCGCGTGCGCCAGGTCCTGATGAACCTCATCGGAAACGCCATCAAGTTCACCGAGCAGGGCGAGGTCGACGTGTCCGCAGCCGTGGTCGCGTACCATGACGGCCGGACGTCGGTGCGGTTCCGGGTGCGCGACACGGGGATCGGCATCTCGCAGGAGCAGCTGGCCACCATCTTCGACGAGTTCACGCAGGCGGACGTCTCTATGACTCGCCGATATGGGGGGACGGGTCTCGGCCTGGCGATCTCCCGGAAGCTGGTGGCGCTCATGGGGGGCCGGCTCTCGGTCACGAGCGAGGTCGGCCGCGGGAGCGAATTCAGCTTCACCCTACGCGTCCCCGTCGAGACGCCCACCGCCGCCCCGACTCCCAGCCGCGCCGTATCGCTCGGCGGCCGCCGGGTCCTCGTAGTGGACGACAACGAGACGAACCGGCGCATCTTGCGCGACATGCTGGGCGCCGAGGGTGTGGCAGTCCACGAGGCGGCCCGCGCGGACGCAGGGATGGCGGCACTGCGCCGCGCCGCCGCAGCGGGCACGCCCTTCGACCTCGCCATCCTCGATGCTCAGATGCCCGATCAAGACGGCTTCGAGCTCGCCGCCCTCGTGCGGGCCGATCGCAAGCTGGCGACGTCCAAGCTGCTGATCCTCACCTCGGCGGGCCAGCGGGGCGATGGCGAGCGCTGCCGGGAGATGGGCATCCAGGCCTACCTCACCAAGCCGATCGCGCGCGCCGATCTCATCGAGGCGGTACGCACCGTGCTGGCCGAAGCGCCGCCCGCCGGAGCCGCACCGGCGCTCATCACCCGCCACTCGATCGCGGAGTCCCGCCACACGCTGCGGGTCCTGCTGGCGGAAGACAACGTCGTCAATCAGCAGGTCGCGACCGCGATGCTCGTGAAGCGGGGACACCAGGTGGACGTGGTGGGGAATGGCCGTGAAGCGGTCGACGCGGTCGGCGCCCGCGACTACGATCTCGTGCTCATGGACATCCAGATGCCCGAGATGGACGGGTTCGCCGCGACGGCGGCGATCCGCGCGCTGCCGCGCGGCCGGACCATCCCGATTATCGCGCTCACCGCCCATGCCCTGAGCGGCGAACGGGAACGGTGCCTCGAGCGCGGCATGACCGGATACCTCGCCAAGCCGTTCAAGGCGCACGACCTGTTCGCCGTCATCGAGGGCCGGACGGCCGCGACCACGGACACGGTCACCACACCGCCACCGCCGGTCGACCTCGCCGCGTTCCGCAGCACGATGCGCGAGGCCGGGGCGGAAGAGGCCGTGGACGGCATCCTGGCGACGTTTGCCGCCACGTTGCCGCAGCGCCTCGAGGCGCTGGCGGAAGCGACCCGCGGCAGTGAGGCCGAGGCGATTCAACGCGCCGCGCATGCGTTCAAGTCCGCGGCGGCGACCATCGGCGCCCGTCGCCTCGCGCAGCTGCTCGAGGAGATGGAGACCTCCGCTCGGAGCGGCGACGTCGCCCGCGCCCGGGGCGGGCTTCCGGACGTGAGCAGCGAGGCGCAGACCGTGTTGGATCACGTGCGACGGGCGGTGGACGGAGGGGGACGCCATGGCTAAGACGATTCCCGTGCTCGTGGTGGACGACGATGCCGTCTCCAGCGCGCAGCTGTGCGCGCTGGCGAAGGCAGCCGGCTACGCGCCGACCGCCGCCGCCAACGGGCGGGAAGCGTGGGAGATGCTGCAGCTGTCACGCTTCCAGGTCGTGATCTCGGATTGGTACATGCCCGAGATGGACGGCCTGGAGCTGTGCGGCCACGTCCGCGCGCGCCGCAAACAACCGTACATCTATTTCATCCTGGTCACATCCCGCGGCGGCAAACAGCAATATCTCGCCGGGATGGAAGCGGGGGCGGACGACTTCATTGCCAAGCCGGTCGACCCGGACGAGCTGCGCGCCCGGCTCACGGTCGCCGAGCGCATCCTGGGCCTGCGCACAGAGCTGCAGCAGCTCGAGGGGCTGCTCCCCATCTGCTCCTACTGCAAGCGCATCCGGAACGACCGCGACGTGTGGAAGTCGCTCGAGGACTACATCGAAGAGCACTTCGCGACCCAGTTCAGCCACAGCATCTGCCCGGATTGCTACACGAAATACGTCGAGCCGCAGCTCGATCGACGTCCGGGAGGGGCATGAGCCTCGAGCGGCGGATCCAGATTGGGTTCGGCGGCGCGGCGTTTACTTCACTCTCTAAGGAGCTCGCCCCCGATGGACGACAAGGTCATCCTGCTGGTGGAAGACAATGCCGACGATGAAGCCCTGACGCTCCGGGCCCTGAAGAAGAACAACATCAAGAACGACGTGGTCGTGGCGCATGACGGGGTCGAAGCGCTGGACTATCTGCTCGGCGCCGCTGGGTCTGCGGGCCGCCAGCCGCACTCCATGCCGCAGCTCGTGCTGCTCGACCTGAAGCTCCCCCGGGTCGATGGGCTCGAAGTGCTGCGGCGCCTGCGCGCCGATCCCCGCACCCACCTGCTCCCCGTGGTGGTTCTCACGTCCTCCAAAGAAGAGCGCGATCTCGTCAACAGCTACAGCCTCGGCGCCAACAGCTATGTCCGCAAGCCGGTCGACTTCGGCGAATTCACCGAGGCGATCCGCCAGCTCGGGCTCTATTGGCTGATCCTGAACGAGGCTCCCCCGGCCAAAGGGACGTGATCCGCATCACGCCCGGTCCTCCGAGCGCGCGGTTGCCCGCGGAGGGGGGCCGGGTGAGTATTGTGACCCCGGCATGACCACTCACGCGCCCACCCCCATTCCGCCGCTGCGCGAACCCGAGGCCGAGCTGCAGGCGCTGTTCTCGGCGATCAGCGACGTGATTCTCGTGCTCGACGTGGACGGGCGCTACGTCAAGATCGCGCCGACCAGTCCCTCGCTGCTCTACCGGCCCGCCCCCGAGCTGATCGGCCGCAGACTGCACGAGGTCTTTGACCAGGACAATGCCGACAAGTTCCTCGGGTACATCCGCCGCGCCCTGGCGGCGCGCGAGACCGTGCAGGCCGAGTACAGCCTGCAGATCGAGGGCCGCGAGGTGTGGTTCGCGGCCGCCATCTCTCCGATGGACGACCGGCAGGTGGTGATGGTCGCCCGGGACATCAGCGATCGGAAGCGCGCCGAGCAGGGCCTGCGCGAGACGCTGTCCCTCTTGAACGCCACGTTCGAGTCCACGGCGGACGGCATCCTCGTCGTCGACCCCGACGGGCGCATCGTCAGCTTCAACCGCAAGTTCGCCGAGCTGTGGCGCATCCCGGACTCCGTCCTGGAAGCGAAAGACGCCGCGGAGACGCGGGCCTTCGTGCTCGAGCAGGTCAAGGACCCCGACACCTTCCTCGCCAAGATCGACGAGCTGTACCATCGCCCCGAGGCGTCGAGCTTCGACGTCCTCCTGTTCAAGGACGGCCGGATCTACGAGCGCTACTCGCAGCCCCAGCGGATCGCCGGCAAGACCGCCGGTCGCGTCTGGGTGTTCCGGGACGTCACCGACCGCCGGCGCGCCGAGCAGATCCAGCTCGCCACCTACAAGATCTCGGAGGCGGCCCACGCCGCCGGCAACCTGCACGACCTGTTCGCCGCGATCCACGAGATCGTGGGCGGGCTCATGCCGGCCAAGAACTTCTACATCGCGCTGTACGACCCCGTCGCCGAGCTGCTCAGCTTCCCCTATTTCGTGGACGAATACGACACCGACTTCCCGTCGAAGCGCATGGGCAAAGGGTTGACCGAATACGTGCTGCGCACCGGCCAGGCGCTGCTCGCCACGCCCGAGCTCCATCAGGAGCTCGAGCAGCGCGGCGAGGTCGAGCTGATCGGCCCGCCATCGATCGACTGGCTCGGCGTGCCGCTCAAAGCCGGGGACCGCACCATTGGCGTGCTCGTCGCCCAGACGTATATGCCGGGCGTCCGCTACGGCGAGCGCGAGAAGCACATTCTCCAGTTCGTGTCCACGCAGGTCGCGATGGCGATCGAGCGGAAGCGGGCCGAAGAGGGGCTGCTCGAAAACGAGCGCCGCTATCGCCTGCTGTTCCAGGCAAACCCTGAGGCGATGTGGGTCTACGACGACGAGACGCTGCGCTTCCTGGCCGTGAACGCCGCCGCGGTGCAGCGCTACGGCTACTCCGAGCACGAGTTCCTGGCGATGACGGTGCGCGACATCCGGCCGGCGTCGGAGAGTGTCCGTTTCGAGGAGACGCTGCACAACGACACCGGCGGGACGTTCACCGGCTTCCGGCACCGCCGCAAGGACGGCACGCTGATCGACGTGGACATCGAGTCGCAACCGATCACCTTCGCAGGCCGCCCGGCCCGCCTGGTGCTCGCGCGGGACGTCACCGCCCGCCGCCAGCTCGAGGACCAGCTCCGGCAGGCCCAGAAAATGGAGGCGGTAGGCCAGCTCGCAGGGGGCATCGCCCACGACTTCAACAATCTCCTCACCGCGATCCTCGGCTGTACACAGCTCCTGTTGCACGCCACTCCACTCGACGATGCCCGCCGCGAAGACGTCGAGGAGATCAAGAACGCCGGCCTCCGGGCAGCGGAGCTCACGCGCCAGCTGCTCGCCTTCAGCCGGCGACAGGTGCTCGCGCCCAAGCTGCTGGACATGAATGCCGTGGTCGCCAACATGGACAAAATGCTGCGACGCCTGATCGGCGAGGACGTCGCCCTCGCGACCGAGCTCGCCGCAGAACTGGGTCCCGTCAGCGCCGATCCCGGCCAGCTCGAGCAGGTGCTGCTGAACCTGGCCGTCAACGCGCGGGACGCCATGCCCCAGGGCGGCCGCCTGACGATCGCGACCGCGAACGTGATGCTCACCGAAGAGTACGCCGAGCGCCACCACCGCCTCCCGCCGGGCCACTACGTGCTGCTCGCCGTCTCGGACACCGGCGTCGGCATGGACGAGGCGACCCAGAAGCATTTGTTCGAGCCCTTCTTCACCACCAAGGAGGTCGGCAAAGGGACGGGGCTGGGACTTGCGACGGTGTACGGGATCGTGAAGCAGTCGGGTGGCTACATCTGGGTGTACAGCGAGCAAGGCCACGGGACCACGGTGAAAGTGTATCTGCCCCGCGTCGCCGGCGCGGCGGAGCCGCTCCCCGCGGCCGAGGCCGCTCCCGAGCTGCGCCGCGGCACGGAGACGGTGCTCCTGGTGGAGGATGCCGCGCCGGTGCGGACGCTGGCGCGGAAGAGCCTGGAGAGTTGCGGATACCGCGTGCTCGACGCCGCTGACGGCCGCGCGGCGCTCGAGCTGTCGGCCGGGCATGCCGGCGGCATCGACATCCTCGTGACGGACGTCGTGATGCCCGGGATGAGCGGCCGGGAGCTCGCCGAGCGCCTGGCGCCGCTGCGGCCCGGGATGCGGGTGCTCTATACCTCGGGCTATACCGACGACGCGATGGTGCACCAGGGGGTGCTGCGCTCGGGCGTGGCTTTTTTACAGAAGCCGTTCGTGCCGGAGTCGCTGGCCCGAAAGGTCAGAGAGGTGTTGGACGGGGAGAAGGGAGCAGGGAGTCCTCATCCAGCACCGCCCTGATCCGCAGCAGCAGGTCGTTCGCCGTCCAGGGCTTGTGCAAGAAGGGGAGCGCCGGGTCGAGTCGGGCACCGCCGCGGCGGTCCGGATCCGAATACCCGCTGGCGAATAAGAACCGCGCGGTCCTTCCTTCGCGGCGCAGGGCGTCGTACAGGGCCCGGCCCCCCAGCCGGGGCATCACCAGGTCGGAGAGAACCAGATCGATCGACGGGCCCTGGTGGCGCAGCACGTCGAGCGCCTCCTGTCCGTCGGCCGCGGTCACCACCTGATAGCCGGCGTCCTCCAGGATGCGCTTGGCCGAGCGGCGCAGCTGATCGTCGTCTTCCACCACGAGGATCGTCTCCGTGCCGCCCCGGATCTCGGGCTCGCCCTTCTCGCCCCGGCTGGCCGCCGCGGCGGAGTGCTCCGCGACCGGGAAGTAGATGCGGAAGCGGGTGCCCTTCCCCGACGCCGTGTCCACTTCGATGCCGGCGCCGTGCTGCTTCACCAATCCATAGACCGTCGCGAGGCCCAGGCCGGTCCCCCGCCCCGCCGGCTTGGTGGTGAAGAACGGCTCGAACATCCGCCGCCGCGTCTCCTCGTCCATGCCGACGCCGGTGTCGCCGACGTACAGGCAGCCGTATTCGCCAAGGGCGGGCGCGCCGCACGCCAGTCGTCGCTCCTCGGTCAGCTCGACGCGCGTCGTCTCAATCCGCAGCACTCCGCCGTTCGGCATGGCGTCGCGCGCGTTGGTGGCGAGGTTGAAGAGGATCTGCTCGACGGCATGCACGTCCGCGCGCACCTCCGGCAGGCCGACGCCGCCGGCGATCACGACCTCGACGTCGGCGGGGAGGATGCGCCGCAGCAGCCCGGACAGATCCGCCACGAGCCCGCTCAAGTCCGTCGACTGGAGGTCGAGGCTCGAGCGGCGGGCGAAGCCGAGCAGCTCCTGCACCATCACGCGGCCGCGCAACGCCGCCGACATGACGTCGCGCAGGTCGGCGTGCGCGTCGCCGCGCTCGGTGGGGAGCGCCTTCGCGATGAGCTGGGCGTTCGCCAGGATGATCGTCAGCAGGTTGTTGAAGTCGTGCGCGATCCCGCCCGTGAGCTGGCCGATCGCCTCCATTTTTTGCGACTGGCGCAGCTGCTCCTCCAGCGCCCGCCGCTCCGTGATGTCCTCGGCGATCGTCTCGAAGCACTCGATCCGGCCGTCGGCGCGCCGCACCGCCCGCGCGGAGAGCCGGACCAGGATCGGCTTGCCGTCCTTGCGCTTCCAGGCGACCTCCGCTCCCCGGACCGCCTCACCACCATCGAAGCCCGCGATCAGCCGCTCACGCTCCGTGGGATCGGCGTAGACGTCGCGCGCCACGTCTACCTTGCGCAACTCGGCTTCGGACCCGTACCCCAGCAGCTTCACGAAGGCAGAGTTGGCCGCGAGGAACCGCCCCTCGGGGGTCGACCGGTAGATCCCGTAGCTCGCGTTCTCGACTAGCGCACGGCTGCTCTCCTCGGACCGCCGCAACGCGGCCACGGCGCGGTGCCGGTCGGTGACGTCCGTCCCGACGCCGATCACCCCACTGACCGGGCCGGCGACGCTATCCCGTATCGGCGAGTACCACGCCTCGAACACCGTCCCGAACACCTCCACGGTCGAGGAGAACGTCTCCCCAGCCAGCGCGCGCCGCACGTCCGCCAGCGCCTGGGGCAGGTCCGCGTACAGCTCGTACACGGACCGGCCGACCAGCTGGCCGGGCCGGAAGCCGAGCGCGTCGAGCCCCCGCCCCTCGACCATCGTGAAGATGCCGTGCTGGTCGAACGCGAACAGCACGAGCGGCGCGCCGGCGATCACCGTGCGCAGCCGCTCCTTGCTCTCCCGCAGCGCCCGCTCCTGACGCCGCCGTTGGGTGACGTCCCGCGCGTTGACGACCAGCTGCGCCGCACCCCCACGATCGACCCGTGCCTGGCCGACCGCCTCGAGCACGCGCCAGGACCCGTCCTGGTGCCGGAACCGGAACTCCGCCAGTTGCGGGGAGTGGGGCTGTTGCAGCGCGCGGGCCAGCGCCTCGGCCACGAGCGCGATGTCCTCCGGGTGGACCAGGTCGAAGGCGCTCCGCTCGAGCAGTTCGGCCGGCCCGTACCCCAGGACTCGCTCCACCGACGGGCTGGCGTAGCGGAACACACCGTTGTCACCGACGATCGTGACGATGTCCGACGCGTTCTCGATCAGCGAGCGGAAGTGCTCCTCGCTGTGGCGCAGCGCCTGTTCGGTGGCGGCACGGTCGATCGCGGTGGCGAGGACGTTCGCCACGGCCTGCAAGAAGTGCGTGTCGTGGATCGCGAACTCCCGGCGGCGAGCGCTGTGGGTTCCCAGGATGCCGAACGGCCGGTCCTTCCCGTGAATCAGCACGCTCAGGCTGCTCACCACCCCGTGCGACGCGAGCAACGGCGCGGTGGCGAAGCGGGCATCCGTCGCCAACTCTTCCACGACCACCGGTCCGGCGGCGCGCAGCGTGTAGCCGGCGTGGGAGTCGGCATCGGCGGGGATGATGACCGGGCTGCCATCTCCCCAACCCACGCCCGCCCGCAGCACCAGGGTCCGGCTCTCCGGACGAAACTCCAGCACACTGCCGAACTCGACCTCGAGCACCCGGGCGGCGAGCCCGACGGCGGCGTCCATCAGGTCCCGAACCGGCGCACCGGCGAGGGCCTGCTGCCCCAGGTGCGCCACGGCCTCCTGCTGTCGCGCGGTCGCCTGCAGCGTGGCCTCGGTGCGCGACAGCCGGGCGTCGCGCGCCTCGCCGTCAGGGCGCAGCAGTCGGAACCGAGGAGCGTTCATTGCGGGGTCACAACCTTGCATTCCGCTGTCGTTTTTTCCACCGTAGATAGCACGGCGTGGCAGTGCGCCACATCACGGCGGGCGCCGTAAGCCACCGTCACACAGCGCCTTAACCAGGCGGGCACCGTGGACCAACTCCTCGTCCTCAAAGACCTCGCCGTGATCTTCGCGGTGTCGCTGCTCGTCATCCTGGCGTTCCACAGGGTCAAGCTCCCTCCCCTGCCGGGCTTCATCGTGGCCGGCGTACTGCTGGGCCCCAACGCCCTCGGCCTCGTCTCCGACGTCCATCGCGTAGAGGGTCTCGCCGAAGTCGGCGTCGTCCTGCTGCTCTTCACCATCGGGATCGAGTTCTCGCTCGGCCGGCTCCGGGAAATGGGCCGGCAGGTCTTGGTTGGCGGGGGACTGCAAGTAGGGCTGACTATCGCCGCCGCCGCCGCGTTGGCGGCCGCACTCGGCCACCCCTGGCGGGTGGCGCTCTTTCTAGGATGCCTGATCGCCCTCTCAAGTACCGCGCTCGTGCTCAAGGGGCTCACCGACAAGGGCGAGATCGATGCCCCGCATGGCCGGCTCGCCACCGGCGTGCTGATCTTCCAGGATCTGTGCGTGGTCCCCATCATGCTGGCGCTGCCGTTTCTCGCGGGCCGCGCGGGAGCCGGCGGCGCCCAGCTCGCGTTGGCTCTGGGGAAGGCGGCCCTGATTGTGATCGGCGTCACCATCCTGGCCCGCACGGTCGTGCCTCCCCTGCTCACCGAGATTCTCAAGACGAAGAGCCGGGAGCTGTTCCTGATCGCGATCATCCTGCTCGGCACCCTCACCGCCCTCGGCACAGCGGAAGCCGGAGCGTCGCTCGCGCTCGGCGCGTTTCTCGCGGGCCTGGTGATCTCGGAATCCGACTACGGTCACCAGGCGCTGGCGGAGCTGCTGCCGTTCCGGGACGTGTTCATTTCGCTGTTCTTCGTCGCGGTCGGAATGCTCGTGGAATTCGACTTCATCCGCGCGCACCCGGCGGTGACGCTGGGGGGCGTGCTCGTGGTACTGGGCGGCAAGACGTTGGTCGCGTCGGCCGGTCCGGCGGTGCTCGGTTACGCGGGCCGCGTCGCGCTGCTCGCCGGATTGGCCGTCTCGCAGGTCGGGGAGTTCTCCTTTGTCCTCGCGCGGGAAGGCCGCGGCATGGGGCTCGTCTCGGAGACCACCTACCAGACCTTCCTCGCGGTCGCGGTGTTCACCATGCTCCTGACGCCGTTCCTGTTGCAAGGTGGTCCCGCCGTGATCGACCGGCTCGAGCAGCTGGTGCCGCTCGATCGGCTGCTACCGGGGTTTCGTCCCTCGGGGATCACGGCGGGCGAGCAACCGCTGGCGGATCACGTCGTCATCGCCGGGTACGGACTGAACGGCCGCAACCTTTCGGCCGCGCTCCGGTCCATCGCGGCACCCTACCTCATCGTCGAGCTGAACGCGCAGACGGTGCGCCAGGCGCGGTCCAACGGAGAGCCGGCCTTCTACGGCGACGCGACGCGGGAGGAGATCCTGCGCGCGCTGGGGATCGAGCGGGCCCGCATGCTCGTCGCCGCGATCTCCGACCCCGCGGCGACGCGCCGCATGGTGCGGATCGCGCGGGGGATCAACCCCGGCGTGCACATCATCGCGCGCACGCGGTACGTCGTCGAGATCCCCGAGTTGCTGCGGCTGGGTGCCAACGACGTCATCCCGGAGGAGTTCGAGACGTCGATTGAGATCTTCGCCCGCGTGCTGGCGCAGTACGGTGTGGAGCCCCGCGAAATCGATCGCCTCGTGGAGCAGATCCGGGCCTCCCACTACCAGGCGCTCCGAGGCGGCACCCCGGGCAGCGATTCACTGCGCGTCGGTGCCGTGGCCGGCATCCCCCAGATGGCGGTGGGCCGCATTCGCCTCGGGCCAGCGTCGGACCTGGTCGGCAAGAGCCTGGCGGAGAGCGGGCTCCGGACGCGCACGGGCGCTCTGGTTCTGTCGGTCAACCGCGGGTCGGACACCACCAGGAGCCCCGACCCGCAATTTGAGCTCGCCGTAGGTGACGTCCTGGTGGTTGTCGGCCAGCCGCGCCAGCTCGAGGCCGCCCGAGCGCTCGCGAGTGGACAGGAGATGGCACAGTCTGTCGTGGCGCCGCCACACCAAAATTCGTAACTCAAGCCTGGCGACCGCCCACGCCACTTGTGCGCCGGATCACCACTTGTAGGGTCGCCGCCACGACCAAAACGGGACAACTAGCCCGGTTGGCCCGAATATATGCCGAAAAACTAGCATTTACGAGCATTATCCGGCGAGTGTGTGCTCACTTCTTGCCATAACCATTCGCACGTTACAGCCTTTAGACTAGCACAAGCCCCCCCCAAGTCACCTAAATACCGTGCGTACAACGTCTTTCAAGCGACATTTCCCCCCGATTCCGGACCCGATCTACATTTCCGGCATGCCCATCCCCCCCCTGTACGGCCACGAGGGGATCCGCAACCGGCTGGTAGGCGCGATCGCCTCCGGCCGGTTGCCGCAAGCGCTCCTCTTAGAAGGTCCACGGGGGGTCGGAAAGCAGCGCCTCGGCCTCTGGCTCGCTCAGGCCCTGGTGTGTGAACGCCCGGTAAACGGCCGGGGAAGGGAGAAGGGCGAACCGTGTGGCGAGTGTCAGCCCTGCAGGCTGGTGCTGAACGTCAGCCACCCGGACGTCCATTGGTTCGTCCCAGTGGAGCCGGCGAAGAAGGGGGCGGACGCCGACAAGCAGGTAGACCTGGCGGCGGAGGCGCTGGCGGAACAACTGGCGGCGCGCCGGGAGCGGCGGCTGTACGAGCCCCCGTCAGGGCTCGCGAGTCACGGGATCGCGTCAGTGCGGCTCATGCTGCGCCGCCTAGCGCTCAAACCCGCGCTCGGGCGACACAAGGTGTTTTTGATCGGTGACGCCGAGCGATTGGTGCCGCAGACGGGAGCAGAGGCAGCCGCGAACGCCCTGCTGAAGGCGCTCGAGGAGCCGCCGGCAGATACGGTGTTCGTGCTGACGAGTTCCGAGCCGGACGCGCTGTTACCGACGATCCTGTCTCGCGTAGTGCGCGTCCGGGTGGCACGAAATGCCGACAGCATCGTAGCAGCGTTCGCACAGCGTGAGCTCGGCCTAAAGTCGCAACGCGATATTGCAGAACGAGTTACCTCGGCGGACGGAAGCATAGGCAAGCTCCTTGCAAGTGGGGAGGGTGCCGGCGGAACGGGGCAGGCAGCGGAGGCGTTCCTGGGAGCAGTGGCGGGCGGTGCCGTCCAACGTTACGGATTCGCGCTGCGCCAGACGCCATTCCAGGCGCGCGGCGGATTCACTGCGATGCTCGACGGGCTGCTGGAGCAGCTGAGGGCGCAGGCGCGGGCCGGCGGCGACACGGCCAGAGCGGTGGAGGCGATCGCCCACACGCTCGACGCGCGGGAGTTGGCGCAAGGGAACGTGAACCCGCAGCTCGTGACGGCCGTACTGGCGGATGAGCTGGCGGAGCTGAAATGAAGCTTTCGCATGTCGATGCGGCGGGCCGGGCCCGCATGGTGGACGTCGCGGACAAGCCGATCACCGTCCGCACGGCGGTAGCGGAGGGGAGCATCCGGATGTCGGCCGAGGCATATCGCCTCGTGGCCGACCAGGCGGTGGCGAAGGGTGATGTGCTGGCGGTGAGCGAAATCGCCGGCACCCTCGCCGCGAAGCGGACGGCGGAGTTGATCCCGCTCTGCCATACGCTCGGTCTGGATCACATCGAGGTGGATGCCGTGCTGGACGAGGGGTTACCGGGCGTGCGGGTGCGGGCGACGGCGCGGGCAGTGGGGCGGACCGGGGTCGAGATGGAGGCTTTGACAGCCGTATCGGTCGCGCTGTTGACCGTCTACGACATGGTCAAGGCGATCGATCGGGGGATGGAGCTGGAGCGCGTGCGACTGCTCGAGAAGACGGGCGGGACGCATGGCGACTGGCGGCGGGCCGCCGGCGATTGACGGGGAGTTGATGGCGCGGCGCTACTTCGGGCCGCACGGACTTACCTGAGAGGGCTATGCACACGAAGACCCAGAAACTGATGCTGCAGGGGAGTCTCATCCTCCTCGGCGCCTTGATGGTGAGCAGCATCGGCGGGTGGGCACGACGCGCCACGGCGGACGATCAGCCGGCGGCGGCCGCCCCCGCCGCGCCGGGCGACATGCGCTCGCTCCAACAGTCGCTCGAGGCGACGCGCGGTGAGTTGGCGGTGTCGCGGCTCCAGCTGGAGCGTGCCAACGCGATCATCGACTATTCGACGCACTACGATATCGCCGCCGACTTGTCGGCCGCGATCTACGATATCGCCCTCGCCGAGGGCGTCGATCCCGCGCTCGCGTTCCGCTTGGTGAAGACGGAGTCGAACTTCCACGCCAAGGCGAAGAGCAAGGTTGGGGCGATCGGCTTCACTCAGGTGTTGCCCAGCACGGCTCGGCTGTACGAGCCCGGGCTTACGACGCAGCAGCTGTACGATCGTAACACGAACCTGCGTCTCGGGTTCCGCTACCTGCGGGACCTGTTGGAGCGCTACGAGGGAACCCCGGAGGCGAAGCTGCGCCTGGCGCTGCTCGCGTACAACCGCGGCCCGAGCAAGGTGCAGGAGCTGCTCGATGCGGGTCGGGATCCGCAGAACGGATATGCGACGCATATCATGAAAGGCTACAGGCGGAAAAGCTGACGACGTAGCACAGAGACGTCGCGCACAAGCGTAGCACGAAGGCGTAGGGTCACTCGACCCTACGCCTTTGTGTTACGCCTCTGTGTAACGTCTTCGCGCGACGTCTCTGTGTTACGTCGTCACTTTTGAGGGATTTTTATAACGTCCCCGGCGCGAATGACCGACGTGATCGTCAGGCCGTTGTAGTTCAGCAGCGCGGTGAGCGACACGCCGTAGCGGCGGGCGATCTCGCTCACGGTCTCGCCCGACTGGACGCGGTGGCTCCCCCGGCTCGCCTCGGTCCGGCTGACGCGCCGGTAGCGGGGCTCGGGGGGCGTGGACCACGCCCCGGCCGGCACGATGCGGCCGCTCATAGGGATGATGATCCGCTGGCCGACGCGCAGCGCGTGCGTCCGGACATGCGGGTTCGCACCCTCCAGCATCGCCAGGGTCACGCGGTATCGCTTGGCGATTTCCGACAACGTCTGCCCGCGCGAGACGTAGTGATCCACGAAGGTGATCCGGTCGGTGGCGGGCAGGCTGTCATAGCGCTCCGCGACGTGCGTGCCGCGTCCCCGCGGCACCCGCACCACGACGACTCGTCCGGGAGGCGTGATGCCGCGGACGAACTGCGAGTTCAGCTCCAGGATCGCGGCGACGCTCGTGTCGGCGAGCCGGGCGATCACGTCCAGCCCGGTCGCGTCGGCGACGGTGATCTCGTCGAACACCAGGGGCGGCAGCGGCTCCACGTCCTCGAACCCGTAGCGCCGGGGCTGCTTCGCGATCAGCGACGCGGCGATCAGTTTCGGCACGTAGTCACGGGTCTCGCGCCGCAGATAGCGGCGGTCCGCGAGCTGGAAGAACGTGAGATCGCTCACCGAATCGGGGTCGCCGCCGCTCCCGCCGCGGCCTCCCCCCGGCAGGCGGGCGATGCCGCGCTCGATCCGGCCCACGCCCGCGTTATAGGCGGCCGCCGCCAGGTAGACGCTCCCCAGCCGCTCTCGCAGGTCGGCGAGATAGTTCACCGCCGCCTCGGTCGCCTTGTAGGGATCGCGCCGCTCGTCCACCCAGGGGTCCACCGTCAGGCCGTACAGCCGGGCGGTGCTCGCCATGAACTGCCACATCCCCACCGCCTTGGCGCGGCTCACGGCGGTGTTCGAGAATCCGCTCTCGATCAGCGACAGGTAGACCAGATCCTCCGGCAACCGCTTCGCGCGCAGCCGGTCGCGGATCATGCCCTCGTAGCGCCCCAGCCGTGCCAGCCAAATCTCGAAGCGGTCGCGCGAGTCCAGCCGGAAGAACTCGAGGTACTGGAGGACGCGGCGGTTCATGGCGAAGCTCGAGACGTCGATGTCGAACGTCGGCTCGGCTGGGGGCGCCGCCCCGATCACGGCCTTGCCCTCCGCGCCGAACAACCGCACCGCCTCCCGCTCGACCTCCTCCCCCTTCACCGCCGCCGCGGCGGCGGAGTCGCTGCGGGGCCGCGTGCTGTCGGCGCGTGGCAGGGTGCGGTGCAGGCTGTCGAGCACCTGCTGGTCGGCGGCGGAATCCTGCTCCACCCGGGCGATGGCGGCGCCGAGCGAGTCCACGGTGTGGACCGCCGTCGTATCACGGACGGCAGGCTCGACCGCGCCAGCGTGCGATCCGGCGGCTCCGCCGCACGCCGCGACACCGACCACAAGAACGGCGAGCGTCGCCGTGCCGAGCCCACGCTGCAGCGTCGTCATTCCCCCTTTATCGCGTCGCGAAAAAATTGCCGAGAATGCGGTTCGTCGCGTTCAAGACCGCAAGAGCCGCGCCCCGTGGCGCGTCGGTCTCGGTCAGGTAGGCCCCCACGAGCCGCGACGCCCGGGCTTCTTGCCGCGCCGACAGCGAGACGATCACCACCGTCGCGTCGAACGCCCGCACGGCCTTCACGCCCAGCAGCTCGAACGCCAGAGTCGGCTGGACCACCCGCTCGAGCGCGCGCACTGTCGCCGCCGCGCCACAGCGCAGCTCGCCGGCCTGGGAGATGATCCCTTCCGACTCGCCGGTGAACTCCCGGCCGTCGGGCGACGCCAGCACCACGGTCGCGCGGCAGCGCCCGCTCGCCAGGCGCTGAAAGTCGAAGCCTTTGAAGCGCAGCCGCTCGTCGCCCGGTGCCCTGCTCATCGGCGCAGTCATTGAGGGGCCCTCAGTCGAAGCGCACTTCGATCTGCTGTTTGCTCGCTGCGTCCCGCGGCAACTCCACCACGTCCACCTCCAGCTGGGGCCGCCCCTGCGCGTCGCGCTCCGCCGACACCACCAAGATGAGCCCACTCTCGAGCTCGACCTTGAGCTGGCGCACGTCCGACCGCACCGTCACCTCACGCACGAGCTCGCCCCGCAGCCTCGCGACCGCGCCCACGATGCGGCGCAGGGCCTGCACGCCCAGCGAGGTCACGCCAGCCGCTCGGCCAAGAGCCGCGACAGCGCCGTGTCGGGGATGCGCTCCGCCTGGATGAACAGCGACGATTTCGAGGTGGCCTCGAGCGGATATAGCGTCCAGAACGACCGACCCGGGCGCTCGGAGGCCGCACGGAACGACAGCACCAGCTGCCATGCCTCCGCGTTGGCCGGGCGCTCGGCGAGTGCGTCCACGTGCCAAACTTGATCGCCCAGCGCGATCACTCTCCAGGGCATGGATCACCTTCCCGCACACAAGGGCCCGACAATATGGGCCTAACCCCAAGCCCGGTCAATAGTTGAGGCTCCCGGAGGGGTCAATCCCCCCGAGTAGCGAGGGCCTTGAAGCGCTTGGAGAGTGCTTTCGTGACGGGACCGGGCACACCGGCGCCGATCACCCGAGCGTCGAGTTTCGAGACGCCGACGATCTCCGCGGCCGTGCCGGTGAAGAAGACCTCGTCCGCCGTGTAGAGGTCGTAGCGGTTGAGCGGCACCTCCTCGATCCCGTACGTCGCCTCGCGCGCCAGCTCGATCACCGCGTCGCGCGTCACGCCGCGCAGAATGCCGGCGTAGGGAGGGGGCGTTTTGAGCGTGCCGTTCGTCACGGCGAAGACGTTCATGCCGCTCGCCTCGGCGACGTAGCCCGAGATGTCCAGCATGATGACCTCGTCCACCCCCGCCGCAATCCCTTCGACCTTGGCGAGGATGTGGGACAGGTAGTTCAGCGATTTGATGCGGGGCGAGAGACTCTCCCGGTGGTTGATGGGCGTCGCCGCGGTGAGGCAGGTCAGACCCTTCTCGTAGCGGTCGGCGGGCCACAGCGCGATCGAATCGACGATCAGGACGATGGTCGGCCGAACGCACTTGCGCGGGTCGAGCCCGAGGTCGCCGACCCCTCGGGTCACGAGCAACCGGATGTAGGCGTCGGCCAGTCCGCTCTTCGCGACGGCCTCTTCCACCAGCCGACGCAGCTCTGCCCTGGTCATCGGGATCTCGAGCCACGCGCCCTTGGCCGAGTGATACAGGCGGTCGAGGTGTTTGTCCAACCGGAAGACCCGCCGGTCGTACACGCGGATTCCCTCGAACACGCCGTCGCCATACAGGAGACCGTGGTCGAACACCGAGACCTTGGCGTTCGCCTTGTCGTAGTACTGGCCGTCGATCCAGATGGTGGGTGCCATGGTAGCGGGGCGGAATATACCGCCGGGAAGGAGAAATCGGCTACGTGTGAAGCGACTGCTCTCAGCCGTCAGCTGCCCGGCTGGTCATCGCCTGGCCAGCGCCGCCCCGCGGCTGGCCGCCAGCGAGCGCGCCAGCGACGACAGCCACACAAGCACGCTGCCGGCGCGGGGATTGAACCCCCCCGCGGAGAGCCAGGCCTGATCCCACGTCTCGGCCACGACCCGCTCGGCCGCGTCCGCGTTGCCCAACATAACGTACAGCTGGGCGTACACGGACAGGCCGTGACGGTCGCGCAGCTCGGCGAGGGCCTCGTGGTCACCTTGGGCCATCAGCTGTACCAATTGGTTGTCCGGCATGAGGCGGTGGGTCATTCCTTAAAGAGTGTACCACGCGCCTGAAGTAACGGGTCTCTCTTGCACCGGGTGCGAGACGTCGCATCTTTGGCGCACGATGAACGAGAACAAGACGACACCGTCGCCGTGGGGCGGTTGGCTGCTCCACGCCGTGATCGGGACCGGCCTCACGGCCGTGCTGGCGTGGCTCGGCGCGCCTCCGGTCGCGGTACTCGCGGCGGTGCTCGCGATGGGGATCGCGCACGAGATCGGCGACGGGGACTTTCTGCGGGCGAATGGGGGTCCGTGGAACGGCGTGCTCGATGTGCTGGCGTTTCTGCCGGCGGCGATCGTACTTGTGGTGACGCACATCTAGCAGGGTGTTGAACGACCGGATGGGCGTGGTGGACGTCATTGATTGGACGCCCTGAAGGGCGCCCTCGGCGCGGGTGCGTCCTAGAAGGACGCGTATGTACGAGCGTCCTTCAGGACGACAGGGCGGCCGAGGCCGGGCTTCAGCCCGTGCGATCACCCGTCGCAACCATCGACGGACTGTTTCAGCGCGCTGCTCGAGCAGGCGAGCTACGCCCAACCGGCGCCATGACCCGGGCGGGGATCGAACCCGCGGCCTACGGATTAAAAGTCCGTTGCTCTACCAACTGAGCTACCGGGTCGGACACCGCCCAAACTTCACATCGGTCCCGGGCTTAAACAAGCGGCGCCAGCCGCAGCTCGGTCTTGCTCAGCAACCGGTGCCGACCCCACGACGTCTCCGACGACGAGCGTGGCGGGAGGCTCGAGCCCGGCGGCCTCCGCCCGCTCGGCGAGCGTCGCGAGCGTGCCGATCACCGTCCGCTGCTCGGGCAGCGTGGCGCTCGCGATCGCCGCCGCCGGCGTCTCCTCCGGCATGCCGTGCGCGATCAGCCGCGCGGTGATCTGCGGCAGCGCCCGCAGCCCCATCAAAAATACCAGCGCCGGCAGCCGCGCCAACGCGTCCCAGTCGAGATCCGACGCGGCGTCACATTCGTGACCCGCCACCACGGCGAACGCCGACGCGTGGCGCCGGTGGGTCACAGGGATGCCCGCGGCGCCGGGCGCAGCGATGGCCGACGTCACGCCGGGCACCACCTCGTACGGCACCCCCGCCGCGCGTAACGCCTCGCACTCCTCGGCACCCCGGCCGAACACGAACGGGTCCCCTCCTTTCAAGCGCACCACGACACGGCCGCTTCGCGCTGTCTCGATCAGCAGGACGTTGATCTGCTCCTGCGACAGCGAATGGCCTTCCCTTCCAGGCCGCTTGCCGACAAAGATCCGCTCCGCCCATGGCGGCGCCTCCTCCAGCAGATCCGGATGCACCAGCCGATCGTATACCACGACCTCGGCCGCCCGCAGTCGCTCGAGCCCGCGCCGCGTGATCAAGCCAGGATCCCCCGGTCCCGCACCGACGATGTGGACGATCCCTGCGCCACGGGTCTCAGGTTCCTCCGCGGCCTCCACCAGCCGGCCGATGCGAGCACGCGCGCCCGCGATGTCGCCGCGCCGCACCCACTCGATCGCGTCGGAATCGACGATGCGATACCACAGCCGGGTGCGAATGCGCGCGTCGGGAACCCGCCGCGTCAGCTCGGCCCGCAGCTCGCCCAACAGCTCGAGCAACGTCGCGTATTCCGGTCCGATCAGTCTCCCGATCCGCTCGCGCAGCCGCACGGCGAGCGCCGGACTCTTCCCCGCCGTCGAGATGGCGACCGCGACGTCACCCTGGCGGTGGATCGCAGGAGCGATGAAGCTGCAGTGCGGCAGATCGTCTACCGCGTTCAGCAGGACGCCGCGGGCTTCCGCTTCTGCCCACACTGCGCGGTTCACCGCGCGATCGTCGGTCGCCGCGATCGCCAGGCACGCCCCCGCCAGGTCCCCGGGACGATACGGCCGCCGCCCGATCGTGACGGTTCCCGCAGACTCCAGATCGTCGAGCCGCCGAGACACTGTCGGGCTAATGACCGTCACGCGCGCGCCGGCATCGAGCAACCCCACGACCTTCTGCTCCGCGATCGCGCCACCGCCCACCACCACGGCCCGCCGCCCGCGCAGGTCGAGGAACGCCGGATAGAAGTGCGTCACGGCGCGGCCTCCGTGACGGCGTTGTCTCGCAGTTCGTCGATGCCGACGCGGCAGCAGAAATCTCCCAGGCCCTCGTCCGGCAAACGCTCGGCGCGGTAGCGCTCGAGCAGCGGCCGCACCCGGGCGACGAGTTGGCGCCGCGGCACCAAGTCGGCGTACGCCGTCGCGAGCCTGGTGCCGAGCACGCTGCCGCCCACGAAGATCGTGTACTTGTCCGCCGACCGGCCCACGAACGCCAGGTCCGCCGTGTACGGACGCGCGCAGCCGTTGGGACAGCCCGTCATCCGCACGGTGAGTCGCAGGTCCGCGAGCCCCAGGCGCTCGAGCTCGCCCTCGAGCTCGTCGATCACACCGGGCAGCACACGCTCGGACTCGGCGAGCGCCAGGCCGCACGTCGGGAGCGCCGGGCAGGCCATGGACCAGCGGCGCACCGTCGAAATGGCGCCCATGGAGCGCACGCCGTGATGCGCCAGCACCGTCTCGAGCGCGGACCGGCGTCCATCGGGTATGCCTGTCAGCAGCACATTCTGCTGCGGCGTGAAATGAACCCCGGCGCCGAACAGCCGCACGATCCGTCGCACCGCGGTCCGGAGCCGCACATCCTCGGTATCGAGGATCCGTCCGTTCTCGACGAACAACCCGTAGAACGAGCGGCCTTCCCCCTGATCCTGCCACCCCAGGTGATCGTGCACGTCGCTCACCCCCACGGGCGCCGGCGCCGGCAGTGCGCGGCCCAGCCGCTGCTCCACCTGCGCGCGGAACCAGTCGAGGCCCCGATCGTCCAGCAAATACTTGAGGCGCGCGTGCCGGCGGTCGCGGCGGTCGCCGTAGTCGCGCTGCACCGTCAGTACCGCCTCGGCGACTTGGATCACGTCTTCCGGTGCGGCAAACCCCAGCGGATCGGCGAGTCGCGGGTAGGTGACCTTCTTGCCGTGGGTCATCCCCAGCCCCCCACCGACCAGCACGTTGAATCCGGCAATGCGGTCCCCGTCGGGGATCGCCAGGAAACCCAGATCGTTGCTGTAGACGTCGGTGCAGTTGTCGTCCGGAAACGCTATCGCCGTCTTGAACTTGCGCGGCAGATAGCGCTCGCCGTAGATCGGATCGGGCTCGGGCGTCGGCGCCCCGGACGCGACCGGCTCGCCGTTGAGCCAGATCTCGTGGTAGGCGCGCGTGCGGGGGAGCAGGTGCTCGGAGATGCGGCGGGCCATCTGGAACACCTGATCGCGCAACCCGCCGGGGAGCGGCGCCGGGCAGCACATCACGTTGCGCTGCACGTCGCCGCAGGCGCCGAGCGTCGTGACGAGCGCGTCGTTCAGCTCGCGGATCGTAGCCTTCAGGTCGCCCTTCACCACGCCGTGAAACTGGTTGTCCTGTCGCGTCGTGACCCGCAACGTGCCGTTGCCGTAGCGGCCCGCCAGCTCGTCGAGCACGAGGTATTGCCTGGCGGTGAGGACGCCGCCCGGGATCTTGCAGCGGACCATGAAGGCGTAGTCGGGCTCGAGGCCGGCATCGCTGCGTTGGCGGCGCGCGTCGCGGTCGTCCTGCTGGTAGACGCCGTGGAACTTGAGTAGCTGCGCGGCCTCGTCCTCGAAATGACTCGTGCCGGCGGCGAGCTCCGGGGCGAGCGAGCCGCGCAGCCCGCGGCTCGCCTGCTTGATCTGTTCGACGGCGCTCACATCCGCTTGCTTGTCGGCCATCCTCACTCCCCCCTCGATCGATCACAAAGACCAAAAAACCCCAAAAAACGACAGGCCCGCTCCCAATCGGGAAGCGGGCCCGCATTGCGTTGCGCGTCGTCTCGGAGCTAGCTCACGTTCGTCTGGTCTGGCACCACCGCGCATCGCCACTCGGTCCGCTTCCCCAGGGAAGCGCACACATCCGCCGACAGCACGGACAACAGGTGGTGGACGGGCAGGTGACCATATCGAGTGTGACCTTACTAACAGGTGCCGGGCGTTGTCAACCGGCCGGGCGTGAAACCTTCAGATGGCCAACTGGGCGCTCCTGACGTGGCGTGCATCACAGTTACTCACGCTCTCCGGCACGCTCTTATATATATGCGACTACTCCCCTGGCGAGCGGCCTGGCCGGCTCGCGACGTGACCGATCGGGCCGTCGTCGAGCGCATGGCGGGTGGCGACCAGGCCGCCGTGCGCGAGCTGCTGGCCCGCTACCGCAGTACCGTCTACGCCACCGCCTACGCGGTGCTGGTCGATCCCGAGCAGGCCGAGGCCGTGGTAGCCGGGACGTTCGAGCAAGCATGGCGCAACGCGGCCCGGTTCCTCAGCACCCACGGCAGTGTCTCCGGCTGGCTCACCCACCTCACCCGGCTCAACGTCGCCTCTCTGACGGCAGGCTGGCCTCCCGTGTAGCACCGTAGCTGCCGGTCGGCGGGTGACTCTAGCCGACCGGGGATCGAGCCCCGAGATTTGGCTCGATGAAACCACGCCTGCTCCTCCTGCTCCTCGTGTTGGGGCTATGCGTTTGCTGCGCCGGCACCGCGACGGCCCAGACCAAGCGCATCGACCTCTCCGACGTACAGAAGCTCGTCAACCTCTCCGACCCGCAGATCGCCCCCGACGGGAAATCGATCGCCTGTATCGTGTCGCGCGTGAACTGGAGCGACGACCGGTTCGACGCGAATCTCGTGCTGGTCGACATCGCCAGCGGCGCGCAGCGCACGCTCACGTACGATCGCAAGGGCATCGCCGCGCCGCGCTGGTCCCCCACCGGCGATCGCCTCGCGTTCCTCGCGACCGCGGGCTCAGGGGACAAAGCCGCGCCCCAGGTCTACGTGCTTGACATGCGCGGCGGCGAGGCGCGTCAGATTACCGAGGCGTCAAACGGCGTGGAGCAGTACGCCTGGCGGCCGGACGGAGCCGACATCGCGTATGTCACCCCGGACGACGCCGAGAACAAGAAGGAGATCGCGGCGCACAATGATGCCTTCGAGGTGGGGGACGACGGCTACCTCGCGACCGCGGCCCCTACGCCGTCGCACCTCTGGATCGTGCCCTCCGGAGGTGGGACGGCGCGGCGCCTGACCCGCGGCGCGTGGAGCCTCGCCAAGAGCGAGCCCCCCGGCCCACCGTCCTCGCCGCTCGCCTGGTCGCCCGACGGCAAGTCGATCCTGTTCACGCAACAGGCCACGCCGCATTTCGGCGACGCCGATCAGTCGGTGGTGATGGTGCTCGACGTCGCCACGGGTGAGAGTCGCAAGCTCACCGCGCACAAGGCGTTCGAAGGCTACGCCACGTACTCCCCCGACGGCTCGCGCATTTCCTACTGGTACCCGCGCGACGGCGATCCCAACAACGTCAACGAGATTCACGTAACCACCGCAGCCGGGGGCGACGGGGCGGACCAGACCCGCGCCGTCGACCGCAATCTGGTGCGCGCCGTGTGGATGCCCGACGGTAAGTCGCTGCTGGTCGGCGGCCACGACGGGACACGCACCGCGCTCTGGCTGCTGCCACTGGGCGGCGTGGCCAAGCGCCTCGACTTGGGCGAGGTCAGCCCGTCCTGGGGGTTCTGGATCGATGTCTCAGTCGGCAGGGACGGCGCGATCGCTTTCGCCGGCAGTACGCCCGACCGGCCGACGGAGCTGTACTATCTCGCGTCGGCCACCGCCCCGCCGCGCCGCCTGACGGACCTGAACGCCGAAGTCGCGTCGCGCCAGCTCGGCACGATGGAGCGGCTGGAGTGGCCCGGACCGGACGGCTTCCGGGACGACGGCGTGGTGACCTACCCCCCCGGCTTCGTGAAGGGCAAGCGGTACCCGTTGGTGCTGATCATTCACGGCGGCCCCACAGCGGCGTCGGTGCGCGGCTTCAACCTGTTCAGCCAGCTCGTGGCCGCGCACGACTACATCGTGTTCTCGCCCAACTACCGCGGCTCGGACAACCTCGGCAACGCCTACCAGCGCGCCATCTTCAACGACGCAGGCGACGGGCCGGGGCGGGACGTGATGGCCGGAATCGCGGCGCTCGTGCGGCTCGGCGTGGTGGACACGACGCGCATCGGCGTCTCAGGATGGTCGTACGGCGGCTACATGACCACCTGGCTCATCGGGCATTATCACGTGTGGAAGGCGGCCGTGGCCGGGGCGGCAGTGACGAACCTCGTGGACCAGTACAACATGGCCGACTTCAACGTGCTGGAGCGCTACGGCTTCTCCGGCTTCGGCTCCCCGTGGACGGGGAAGTCGCTTCAGGCGTACCGGGACCAGTCTCCCATCTCCTACGTCGCGGAGATGAAAACACCCACGCTGATCCTGTCGGACGTGCGTGACGCGCGAGTCACGGTGACGCAGTCCTATGAGCTGTATCACGCGCTCCGGGACAACAGCGTTCCAGTCAAATTCGTCGCCTATCCCGTCGACGGCCACTTTCCCGGCGATCCGGTGCGCACGACCGACGTCTACCGGCGCTGGCTCGACTGGCTCGATCAATACCTGAAGGGGCCCGTCTCGACCCGCTAGCGCTCGCCGTGCCTCCGGCGCTCCCCAGAATCGCACGTCCTCGTCGCTGGTTGCTCGGCCTGTACGTGGCGAGCGCCCTGGCGGTCACGTTGCAGCAGGCCGTGCTCCACCAGTCCAACAACTTTCGCGTGTTCCGCTCGGCCACCATCAATCTCCTGGCCCGACGCGATCTCTACGCGGCACACCCCGAGCAACACTTCGACTACTACAAGTACAGCCCGACGTTCGCGCTGCTGTTCGCACCGCTCGCCTATCTGCCGTTCGCCCTGGGGTTCCTCTGCTGGACCCTGCTCAACGCGCTGTTGCTGTGGTACGCGCTCGAGCGCCTCCTGCCGCAGCGCCAGGCCACGCTCGCCATCGGCCTCCTCTACCTTGAGGTGCTGTTCGCGATGCAGTACGGACAGAGCAACGCATTGGTTGCCGCGCTCATGGTCCTGGCCTTCGTCGCGCTGGAGCGGGGCCGCCAGCTCGAGGCGGCGATCGAGGTGGGGCTGGGAGCATCGATCAAGTTGTTCCCGCTGGCCCTGCTCCCGATCGTGGTGTGCCACCCGCGGCGCGCGCGGTTCGGTCTCCTCTTCCTTGGCGTCGCGACGGCGCTCGTGGTGCTGCCGCTCCTCGCGGTGCCCGTGCCGGAGCTCGTCGCCCAATACCGCTCGTGGCGCGCCATCGAGGCGTCGGACATGCTGAACCGGGGCTATTCGCTCATGCAGTATCTCACCATGGCGCTCGGCACCGAGTGGCCCAACTGGCCGGTGCAGCTCGCGGGCACGGCGTTGCTCGTGGCCCCGCTCGCGCTCGGCCGGGCGCGCTGGCGCGACGCCGCGTTCCGACGCCTCGTCCTCTGCTCGGTGCTCGTCTACGTGGTGCTCTTCAACCACCAGTCGGAGCGGGCGACCTTCGTGATCGCCTACACCGGGATCGTCGTCTGGTGTGTGGGCTCTGCTCCGAGCCGGCTCAAGACCACGATCCTCGCGCTCACGCTGCTCGTAATGGTCGTCCACGACGTCGAGATCGTGCCGCGGTGGGTAAAGGCGGAGATCCTGATTCCCTATCGCATCAAGGGCATTCCCTGCGTCGTGGCCTGGTTCGCGATGCAAGCGGAGTTGTTCGCTACAGCGCTCCGAAGTGAATCAGGCGAAACCGCGCTCCCCGGAACCGCTCCCGAACTTCCGGGAGCGTGAGCGCGGCCAGCTCGCGGGCGCGTGGTGCCGTATAGTCGTCCCAGGCGGCGAGATCGCCGTCGGCGTAGCCGGGATGGACCATGAGCTCGGTGGTGCCCGACTCGAGGCGGTCCAGGACGGCGAGCAGCCGCGCCAGGAAGCTGCGGCTCCCCTGCAGCGAGATGCCGACGAACCGGTCCGGCCGATCGAGCGCCGCTGCCCCGCGCGACGCCACTCCCCACGCCACGCGCAGCGCCGCCTTTTTCAGCGACGCGCGCCAGTTCACCGGATTGACGCTCCACGGCTCGAGCGGCACCCGGAGGACGGGCACGCCCGCAGCGCGCGCCGTCTCCACCACCGCGCCCCACACCCCGGGAAGGACGTGCACGTGGCGGTGACTGTCGAGATGGGTCACGACGAGTCCGGCGTTGCGGAGCCGTGCGAGCTGGGCGGCGCACTCGATCGCGACATCCCCTGGATCGAGCCGCCCGGCGAACGCGCGCGCAACCAACGCCCGGAGCGTGTGGAACCGGCCGGTGCGGGCGTCGGCCAAGCTCCCGCCCCACGAGACCGGGCGGCCCATGGTCAGATTGAGGTGCAGTCCCACACCGAGCCCGGGGGCGGGACCCAGGTCGCGCAGCCGCCGCAGCGCGTCGGTCCAGCCCGGCGTGTTCACCAGCACGGAGACCGATGACACCACGCCGGCGGCGTGGGCCTCGAGAATTCCGCGGTTCACGCCGGTCGACAGACCGAAGTCATCGGCGTTCACCACGAGCCGCGGCGGCTCAGTCATAGCGGCCGCGCCAGTCGTTCCAGCGGATTCGCGCCAGGTCCTCGAGCATGCCGACGGCGTCCGCGACGAAGCGGACGGTGGTCGGCTCGTCGTCGTAGCGATAGTGGACCGCCTGCTGCGTGACCTTCAGCCCGTGCTTCCTGGCGACGTACAGCAGCTCGACGTCGAAGCCAAAGCCCGCAATGGTGAGGCGCGGAAAGATCAGCTCGCTGGCCCGCGCCGTGAAGCCTTTCAAGCCCGCCTGCGTGTCGAGGATCCCGGGAAGGAGCGCGAGGCGTACGGCCAGGTTGAAGACCCGGCTCATCAAGTGTCGCGTGTACAGATAATGGATGAACGACGGGCTCATCAGGTAGCGCGACTCGGGAAGCACGCGGCAGGCCACCGCCACGTCGCTTCCCGTCTCGAGCTCATGGACGATCTTCGTGATCTCGTCGACCGGATACGCGAGGTCCGCGTCCAGGAACACGCGGTAGCTCCCGTGCGCGGACTGCATCCCCCGGGCGACGGAAAACCCCTTGCCCCGATTGGGGTCGTTGCGGAGCACGGTCACGCCCGCCGTGGCATGGCCGAAGTCTGCCAACAGGCGGGCGGCGGGGGACTGGCTCGCGTCGTCGATGAGAATCAGCTCGGCGCCCCGCGGCTGGGCGGCGGTGAACGCCCGCAATGCCTCGAGATGCGCCGGCAGACGCTCGGCGCCGTCTCGTACGGGCACGATCACGGACAAGTGGACTGCGCGATCACGCACGCTCACAAAGATACGGCGTCCTCGACGCGACGCACCAAGCGCGCTAGTTTCTCGGCCGGTATGACCGAGGCGGCAGCGTGAGCGACGCGTCCGGCACCATCCAGCACGTCTCCGACACCGCGCGCTGGGTCGCCCTGTATCGCGCGATGGAGTCGGAGCGGCCGGATGCGCTGTTCCACGACCCCTACGCGCGACGGCTGGCCGGGGAGCGCGGCGAGCGCATCCTCGCTTCCATGAAGCAGGGACGCACGTGGGCCTGGCCCATGATCGTGCGGACGGCGGTGATGGACGAGCTGATCCTGCGGGCGATCGCGCGGGACCGCGTCGACACGGTGCTGAACCTCGCCGCAGGGCTGGATACGCGTCCCTACCGGCTGCCGCTCGCCCCCGCGCTCCGCTGGATCGAGGTGGACTTCCCCGACGTGATCGCCTACAAGCAGCAGCAGCTGGCGGGGGAGCGAGCGGCGTGCGGGCTGGAGCAGATCGGCGTGGACTTGACGGACGCGGCGCGCCGGCGCGCGCTGTTCGCGCAGATCGGCGCCGCCGCGCGGCGGGTGCTGGTGGTGAGCGAAGGGCTGCTCATCTATCTGACGGGCGAACAGGTCGGGGCGCTGGCGCGCGATCTCATCGCGCAACCGTCGTTCGCGTGGTGGCTGATCGACCTCGCCTCCCCCGGACTGCTCAAGATGATGTCGAAAACCTGGGGCCGCGCGGTGGCCGGGAGCGCGCCGTTCCAGTTCGCTCCCCCTGAGGGGACGCGCTTCTTCGAGCCGTTCGGCTGGCACGAGGCCGAGTTTCGCTCCACCTGGGACGAATCGCTGCGCCTCAAGCGCACGATGCGCCTGGCCTGGCTGTGGAGCCTGCTGGGCCGGCTGTACCCCAAGAAGAAGCGCGAGGAGTTCCGGCGCTTCTCTGGAATCGTATTGTTGGAGCGACAGTAGGCGCGGCACGGGTCTCCCCCCGCGACAAGAATACGCAGTCGCTGCGGGAGACCCCGGCCGCCCCCTACCAGCTAGTTCAGCAGATACCGCAGCCCGAGCTGCATCTGCCAGCGCGACAGCAGACTCGCGTCGTCGATGAACGTCTGCGACGGGCCGGTGAAGTTGAACACCGGCGCGCCGGTCCCGTCGAAGCGCACCAGCTTGAGCGGCGACGTCGCCGCGGCACTCGCGACCTTGCGCACCCCCCACGACGAATTCAGCAGATGCCCCACGTTCAGGATGTCGAGACTCAGCTCGAACCCGTGACGCTGCGCGCCGGTTTGAATGGCGAATTCCTGCAGGATCCGGAGGTCCACGTCGTTGTACCACGGATTCGGTTCGCCGAAGCGGTCCGCGATTTGACCGCGGTGGGAACTCAGATAGCCGTCCTGGTTGATGAACGCGTTCAGCTGGTTCCACTGCTCCTGCGGCGACACGATAGCGCCGCTGGGAAGGGTGTCTGGCGCGAATTGTATCTCGCTCTGGCTCCGGGGGATGTAGATCAGGTCGTTGCCGCCTTGGCCGTCGCCGTTGACGTCACCGGAGTAAATGAACGAGTAACGGTTGCCTCCGGCGCCAGCGAAGCGGTTCCCCTGGCCCGCCTCCAGGAACACCCCGATGCGGGTCTTGAGCGTCGGCGACCAGGACTTCGTGTAAGTGAGAGTGCCGACGATCCGGTGGCGCTGACCGAATTCGGAGTAGCCGAGTTCTGGATTGTTCGGGTCGCCCCGCACCGGCAGGTTCTGCCAGAGAGCAAAGGCGATCTCCGTCGACTTCAAGGAGTTCCTGGCGTCCGTGAAGCTGTATCCGAGCCCGGTCTCCAGCCCGAACGCGAAGCTCTTGCGCAATTGGGCGGTGATATTGAGGGAATGCCCGGCGCTCGTGTTGTCGAACACGTACAGCCCGCGCCCGGCGCCGCCAAACGCGGGATTGAGGCTGTGGTTGGCCCCCCCGAAGTACGGCCGCCCATCGGGCGCGGGAAGAGTGCTCACCGGCGCCCGCAGGTCGGCGTTCCGAACGTACACAGCGTGGACATCCTTCCCGTAGATGATCTCGAGGGTTGCTAGGATCCCCTTACCGAGCTGCTGGTCCACGGCGAGGTCCGTGGTCCACACCTGCGGCCATTTGAAGTTCGGGGCCAGCGCGTTGACGTCGAACGACTGCATGAGGGTGGACGAGTCCGCGGGCGAGCCGCTGGGACGCTGCGGGCCGGTGGGATACAGATTCGGGTTGTCGCCCGGCTGGGAGATCACGTCCCCGATCCACACGAACGGCACTCGGCCCGTGAAGATGCCCGTGCCGCCCCGCACTTGCGTCCGTCGGTCCCCGGCGGCGTTCCAGTTGAACCCGACGCGTGGCGCGAAGAGCGGCGTCGCCCCCGGGAGCCTGCTCTCATCCACCGTCACCGGCTGGCGATTCTGATCGAGCGCCGTCAACGACCGGGAGAACGGGTTGTCGATCGGCTTGGTGAAATACACCGGGAAATCGACCCGCAGACCGTATGTGAGGTTCAGCCGGTCGGACGCCGGCATTTCATCTTGAACGTAGAACCCCACCTGCCCCACGTGGACGTCCTCGCCCTTGTACGGCCCGGTCCCAATGTAGGACTGGAACTTGATCTGGTTCGGGTTGGTCGGATCGGTCGCCTGGAAGAACTCGTTCAACGAGTTGAACGTCGTCCCAAACGGCTCAGGAGCGAGGAACACACCGTTTCGGAAGAGGTTGAACGAGTTGTAGAACGAGAACGACTCCAAGTTCGCGCCGATGGTGACGACATGCTTCCCGCGAAAGATGCTCAGGTTGTCCGTGAACTGCCACACATCCTGATCGAGAATATTGTGGATCGAGAACGGCTCGTGACCGAGCGTCGTGTAGGTGAGGCCCGCTTGACCGATCTCGATCGTCGGGAAGGGGAGGCTGAACGGAGTGCGGAAATCCCGAAACCGATTGTAGCTCGAGAAGAAGCGATTCGCGAAGCCACGCGCCCGACTGTTGAGCTCGAGCGCGAACGAGTGCAAGTGGTTGTTGATCGCGTAGCCCGCGTTCGAGAACGGTAGGCTGCTCTCGTTCGGGCCACGACCGGTACCGTTGTAACTCGCGGCGAAAGGGTGCGGCGGCAGATCTTGCTTGGCCTTCAGGTAATCCCACCGAAACGACATGGTGTTGCCGGCGTTGATATTCCAGTCCAGCTTCGCGATGAATTTGTCGTTGTCGGTGTGGAACAGGTATCCCTGATACGGTCCGGGATCGTAGTTGTACGCGCTGATCATGCGCCGGCGGATCGAGTCCATGATCTGAGCGTCCACGCGCGAGATCCCGAACCCGGACGATCCGTTGCTCGAGGCCACGAAGTCGGAGCCGGGGTTGTCCGACCGCACGATCTCCCCGTTCACGAAGAAGAACAGCTTGTCGTGGACCAGCGGCCCGCCGAGCGAGCCACCGGCCTGAAGGAAGCTCAGGTTGGGGTTGGCGACGACGGGCTGCCCCCGCACCGTGTTGCCGAGCAAGTCCTGGTTGCGACCGAACGTGTAAGCGGAGCCGTGGAACTCGTTCGTGCCGCTCTTGGTGACCGTGTTGACGTTGGCGCCGGTGAACCCGCCCTGGCGCACATCGAAGGGGGCGACCGAGACCTGCACCTGCGCCACCGCGTCGTACGGCACCGGCTCGGCGTTGGTCTGCCCGCCCGGCGCCGGATCGTCGAGGCCGAATGGGTTGTTGAAGTACGACCCGTCGAGCGAGATGTTGTTGTACAGCCAGTTCCTCCCCGCGAAGCTGTAGTTGCCGTCGTTGCGCGGGTCCACCCGAATCAGGTCGCGCGTGCTGCGCTTGACCGAGGGCAACAGCGCCACCTTCTCGGGATCGATGAACGTCGCCGCCCCGGTGCGCCCGGGGTTGAGCACCGGGTCGCGCTGTCCGGCAGCTTCGACGGCTTCCAGCTCGATCGCCTGAGGCTCGAGCGCAAAATCCACGCGCAGGTCCTGCCCCAGGCTCAGAAACACGCCCTCCTGGGCGTGGGACTTGTAGCCGATGCGCGTGGCCGTCACCCGATACGGCCCGCCGACCCGCATGTTCGGCACGTTGTACGCCCCACCGGTCCGCGTCACGGCCCGGTATTGCGTGCCGCTGGGGACGTGCACCGCCACGATCGTCGCGTCGGCGAGGGGGGTTCCGTCCTTCGCGGCGACGACCCCGCTCATCGCCGCCGTGGTCACGCCCTGCCCCCACAAGGGCCGGAACGCCGACGCCGTTGAACCAAACACGAGGAGCGCCGCGCCCAGCAGGGGGGCCGGCTTGAACCCGCGGGTGCCGCACGTCATGACGTTTCTCTCCGCCAGGCGTGGTACAAGGGCGCGCCAGAATTAGCACCGGACCGGGAGCGGCGCAAGGCGGCCCGAGCGCCCATCTTTGTGCCATGCAGAATCCCGACATCGCCCGCGTGTTCGACGAGGTCGCCGATCTCCTCGAGATCCAGGACGCCAACCCCTTCCGGGTGCGCGCCTATCGCAATGCCGCCCGGACGATCCGCGACTTCCCCGAGCCGATCGCGGAGCGGGTGCGCTCGGGTGGCAAAGACTTGACCGACATCCCCGGCATCGGCGAGGACCTGGCCGAAAAGATCACGGCCATCGTCACCACCGGCGAGCTGCCGCTGCGCCAGCAGCTCGCTGCCAAGCTTCCCGCCGGATTGCTCGACCTGCTGCGCATCCCGGGCCTCGGCCCCAAGCGCGTGAAGCTCTTGTACAAGAAGCTCAAGGTGAAATCCGCGGCCGACTTGGCGAAGGTGCTCGACGCAGGAAAGGTGCAAAAGCTCAAAGGCTTCGGGCCCAAGATGGAAGAGAAGATGCGCGCCGGCCTGGGGCAGGCGCAGGTAACCGAGCGCCGCATGCTGCTGAACGAGGCCGAAACGCAGGCCAACGCGATCGTGGCCCACGTCAAGGACGGCGGTGGCGTGCGGCAGATCGAGGTGGCGGGGAGCTACCGCCGCCGCCGCGAGACGATCGGGGACCTGGACATCCTCGCCACGTCAGGCGACAGCGCCCGCGTGATGGATCGATTCGTCACGTACGGCGAGGTGGCGGAGGTAATCTCGAAGGGCGAGACCCGCTCGACGGTCAAGCTGCGTGGCGGGCTGCAGGTCGACTTGCGGGCCGTCGAGCCCGCCGCCTACGGCGCGGCGCTGCAGTATTTCACGGGATCCAAGGCCCACAACGTCGAGCTGCGACAGCTCGCGCAGGGCAAGAAGCTCAAGCTCAACGAGTACGGGCTATTCCGAGGCACCCGGCGGATCGCGGGGGAGACCGAAGCGGAGATCTACGACGCGCTGGGCCTCGACTGGATCCCGCCGGAGCTGCGCGAGGCGCGCGGCGAGATCGCGCTGGCGCGCGAGCATCGGCTCCCCAAGCTCGTCGAGCTGAGCGACGTGCGCGGCGACCTGCAGATGCACACCAAGGCGACCGACGGTCGCGGGACGATCGCCGAGATGGCCGATGCCGCGCGGGCGCTCAGGTACGAGTACATCGCCATCACCGACCACTCCAAGCGCGTGACGATGGCGCTCGGGCTCGATGCGAAGCGCCTGCGCGAGCAGTGGCGCACGATCGACGAGTGGAACGCGGGCGCTCGCGGGCTCACGCTTCTGAAAAGCGTGGAGCTCGACATCCTCGAGACCGGCAAGCTCGACCTTCCCGACGACGTGCTCGCCGAAGCCGACTACGTTGTCGCGACGATTCATTACGGGACCAATCAGACCGAGCGGGAGCTGACCCGGCGCCTGGTCGGCGCGGCGAAGCATCGCTGGGTCGACGCGATCGGGCACCCCACCGGGCGCCGGCTCGGCGAGCGCGAGCCCTACCGGCTCGACTTCGACGCGTTGGCCCGCGCCTGCGGCACGGCAGGCTGCCTGCTCGAGCTCAACGGCCACCCGGAGCGCATGGACCTCCCCGACACGCTCGCCGCCGCCGCGAAGCAGCACGGCGTGCGGTTCGTGTTGTCCACCGACAGCCACCAGCCGAACAACCTGTCGTTCATGAGGTACGCGGTGGATCTCGCGCGGCGCGCGGGACTCGAGCCGGGGGACATCTTGAACACGCGTTCGCTGGCGGAGTTCCGCAAGGGCCTGAAGCGAGGGCGGGGAAAGACGGGGAAGGACGGGGCGGGCTAAACCAGGACCAGCTGCACGACCGGCGCGAAGCTGGTGCGATGATGCGGCGTGAAGCCGAACGCCGCGAGCGCCGCCAGGTGCTCCGGCGTGCCGTACCCCTTGTTGCTGGCCCAGGCGTAGCGCGGGTGGCGCACGGCCAGCCGCTCCATCAACACGTCGCGCACCGTCTTCGCGATGACCGATGCGGCGGCGATGGAGTGGCAGTGGGCGTCGCCGTCCACGATCGCTTCGTGCGGGCAGGCGAGCTCGGGGATCGGGAGGCCGTCCACGAGGACGAAGTCGGGGGCGCATGGGAGGCGGAACAGGGCGCGCCGCATCGCGAGGATCGACGCCCGCCGGATGTTGAGGCGATCGATTTCGTGCACGCTCGCGGCGCCCACGGCGACCGCCAGCGCCCGCGCCCGCACCACGCGCGCCAGCCGCGCCCGCCGTACCGGCGGCAGCAGCTTCGAATCGCGCAGGCCGCGAATCGGCTTGCAGAACGGCGGAAACACGACGGCCGCGGCCACCACCGGACCGGCCAGTGGACCGCGGCCTGCTTCGTCGAGACCGGCGACGAGCCCGCTCCTCCCCCCGTCGCCCCGCGCCACCCAGAGCGCGCGTTCGCGCTCGAGCGTGGGGCGGGGGCCTCTCACGCCGGCGGCTGCTCCGTCTCGGGGACCACGACGCCACGTTTCTCGCGGATCCGCGCCGCCTTGCCCGCGAGCCGTCGCAGGAAGTACAGCTTGGCGCGACGCACGCGGCCCTTGCGGACCAGCTCGATCTCGGCGATCGCCGGCGAATGCAGCGGGAAGATCCGCTCCACCCCCACCCCCGCCGAGATCTTGCGCACCGTGAAGGTCGCGTTGATCCCCGCGCCGCGGCGGCCGATGCACACGCCTTCGAACGCCTGCAGCCGCTCCTTGTCCCCCTCCCGCACGCGCACCATGACGCGCACCGTGTCGCCCGGGTCGAACGCGGGGAGGTTGGTCTTGAGACCCTCCCGCTCGACCGCTCTCAGTCGCTCCATACGCTCACCCTCTATCCTGATATCGGGCCCAGAGATCGGGCCGCCGCTCGCGTGTCAGACGCTCGGCTTGCGCCGCCCGCCAGGCCGCGATCTTCTCGTGGTCACCGCTCAACAATACCGCCGGGACATCCATTCCGCGATAGCTCGGCGGCCGCGTGTAGCTCGGCGGGGAGAGCAGCCCGTCGTAATGCGAATCGCTCGCCGCCGACTCGTGATCGCCCAGCGCGCCGGGGAGCAGCCGCACCACGGCGTCGATCACGCACAGCGCCGCCGGCTCGCCCCCCGACAGGACGAAATCGCCGAGCGACAGCTCCTCGGCGCCAAGCCCGTCCGCGACGCGCTGGTCCACGTCCTTGTAGTGGCCGCACAGCAGCGTCAGCTCCCGCCCCAGGGAAAACCGCACGGCGTCGTCGTGCGTGAACGGCCGCCCGCGCGCCGACAACAGCACGATCGGGGCGCCGGCGCGCAGGTCCTCCACCGCCTCGAAGAACGGCTCGGGTTTGAGCACCATCCCGGCGCCGCCCCCGTAGGGGGAGTCGTCCACCGTGTGGTGCCGGTCATGCGTGTAGTCGCGCAGCTGCAGCACGCGATACCGCGCCAGCCCCCGCTCCGCGGCGCGCCCCGGGATGCTGACCGCCAGCGCCGCCTGAAACACCTCGGGGAAGAGCGTCACGACGTTAATCGTCAGCATCGGCCTCTTCCACGGCGACGAAGTGGTCCCGCCACGACTCCACCACCGCCCGCGAGGTGACCCCGACGAACCCGAGCAGCCATTCGCGGTGGTAGGCGCGCCGCCGCGCCACGATGAGCGGCCCCGCGACGACCTGCCGCTCCTCGTTCACCACGTACAGCCGGGCGCGCGGCACGAACACCGCGCCCGGGTTCTCCACCAGGGGAAAGACCGACACCTCCCCCTGCTGCCCGTGCGGCTTGCGCAGCCGCCCGACTAGCCGGGCCGTTTCCCCAGCACTCCGGCCTTCTTGAAGAGCGAGCGGACCGTGTCGGTCGGGAGCGCGCCCTTGTCGAGCCACGCCCGCGCCTGTGCGGCGTCGACTTGAAGGACGGCCGGGTTGGTGCGCGGGTTGTAGTGCCCGATCGTCGTCACGAAGCGCCCATCCCGCGGGGCGCGCTGGTCGGCGATCACGATCCGGAAGTAGCTCTGCCCCTTCCGGCCCACGCGCCGCAGCCGAATGCGAGTCGCCATATGCTCAGATCCTTTTCAGTAGCTGCTTCATCTGCTGGAACCGTTCCAGCAGGCGATTGACTTCCTGTACCGGCCGGCCCGCCCCCTGCGCGATTCGCAAGCGCCGCGATCCGTTCAGGATCGCAGGCTCGGCGCGCTCCGCGGGCGTCATCGAGAGCACGATCGCCTCGACGTGCTTCAGCTGCTTGTCGTCGCTTGGCAACCCGCGCAACGCCTGCGCGTTCACTCCGGGCAACAAGCCCAGCACCTGCTTGAGCGGCCCCATGGCCTGCATCTGCTTGAGCGCGACCAAGAAATCTTCCAGATCCATCCCCTTCTTGGACCGCGCCTTTCGCTCGAGGCGCTGCGCCGCCGCCGCGTCCATCGCGCTCGCCGCCTTCTCGACCAGCCCGACGACGTCGCCCTGTCCCAGGATCCGGCCCGCCAGCCGTACGGGGTCCACCGGCTCGAGCGCGTCCGGCCGCTCACCCACGCCGACGTACTTGATCGGGACGCCGGTCACGCCGTGGATCGAGAGCGCCGCGCCGCCGCGCGCATCGCCGTCCAGCTTGGTGAGGATCACGCCGGTCAACGGCACGGCCTCGTGAAATCCGCGCGCGATCCGCACCGCGTCCTGTCCCGTCATCCCGTCCGCCACGAGCAACACCTCGCGGGGGGCGACCGCCTCGCGCAGCGCGCGCAACTCGTCCATCATCTCCGTGTCGATCTGCAGCCGCCCGGCCGTGTCCACGATGACGGTGCGGCAGCGCGCCTGCTCGGCCTCGCGCACCGCTTGCCGGACCAGCTCGACGACGCCCCCGCCCCTTCCCTCTTCCCCCTTCCCCGGAAACACCGGCACTCCCACCTGCTCGCCGAGTTGCCGAAGCTGCTCCCCCGCCGCCGGCCGGTACACGTCCGCCGCGACGAGACACGGCGCCTTCTGCTCGAGTTTGAGCCGCCGCGCCAGCTTCGCCGCGGTCGTGGTTTTCCCCGAGCCTTGCAAACCCACGAGCAGGATCACGGTGGGGCCCACGGATGCGAAGTCGAGCCCCTGTTTCGTACCGCCCAGCATAGCGGCGATTTCGTCGTGCACCAGCTTCGCCACCTGCTGGCCGGGGCTGACAGCCTTGATCTGAAGCGCCCCCACCGCCCGCTCTCGCACCCGCTCGACGAACGCGCGAGTCACCTCGAAGCTCACATCCGCCTCGAGTAGGTGACGGCGGATCTCGCGCAGCGCATCGGTCACATCCGCTTCGGACAGCACGCCCCGCCCCCGGAGGCGCTGCAGCACGGCGGTGAGCTGTTCGGAGAGGGCTGTAAACATAAGCCGCGAAAACTAGTTAGCGAGTTGGCCGAATCATAGGGGGGATGCCCTCACCGGCCTTTCACGATGGTAATCCGCGGCACGCTTCTCCATCCCGCCCATCCCAGCGGCGCGTCCACCAGGCGCACCAATGGCCGACCGTCGAGCGTAAGTCGCGTCACTTCCCAGCGCCGTGTGGCCGGCTCCCCCGGCCCCCCCACCGACCGCCTCCTGGCCCAGGCCCGCTCCAACCCCTTGGCGAACCGGCCCGCCGCGGCGGAGTTGTCCCAGGCGGAGTACCACACCAGCGCATCGAACCCGGGTCCCAGCACCCGGAACCGGTCGCCGCCCCAGCCGCTCGCCAGCCAGGCGGCCTGCTCCTCGGTGCTATCGTCGAGCAGCTCCGCGAACAGCAGCCGAGTCTCGAACTCGCCCAAGTCGTCCTCGTAGCGGACGGTATCGGGCGATGGGGGCACGAACGCCAGCTCGAGCGGCGCGTCACCCGCTGCGTAGCGATCGGGATGCAGGATCTGCTCGGTGGACACGGGCATCGCCGCACCGTAGGGCTGCCGCCCGGGGTGCGTCGTGGCGTACCAGCGGACGAAGTCGGCCCCCGCCAGGTACGGGAAGATCAGCGTCTCGCGCAGCCAGCGGGACGCGTGGGCGAAAGCGGGCATGCGGCGCTGTTGCGCCATCGTGGCGACCCGCGCTTCCCAGAAGCTCGGCAGCTGCTCGAGGCGCTGCTCGGGCATCATTACGAGCGTCTGCACCAGCGTGGCCTGGCCTTCCAGCACCGCCTGCGCGGCGCTGCGACGGTCGTTCGCATGCTTCAATTCCAGCAGCGAATCGAGGTTCATGTACTGGCCCTGCAGGGCGTGCACCAGCTCATGGGTGACGCTGGTCCGGACGATGAACGAGTCGATGTCCGTCGGTACGTACAGCGTGTTCGAGTCGGGATCGAAGTAGCCGCCGATCTGCTCGGTGAGCACGTCCGCGAACGACTCCCGCAGGTCGAGCGTGTCCGGGACGAAGCCGAACAGGCGCAGCGTCTGCTGCAGCCCGGCGAGCTCCGCGGGCGGGAGATCTTCATCGAACTTGTGGATGATGTAGTCGCGCACCTGAGCACGGGAGCGTGGCGCGACCGCCGGGTCCCGTTTGAACTTCAGCCCGGTCACCTGCTCGAGCGCGGGCATGCGCTGGCGCACCAGCTCACGCAACGCGCCTTGGCGCTGCACCGCTTCGGCCCGATCGCGACACCCCAGGGCGGCGGCGGCGGCGAACACCACGCCGGCCCCCGCGAGCCGTTTCATCCCTGCCACTCGATGTTCTTGCCGACCGACGCCCCGACCGCGCGGGCGATGTCCTGACCCCGTACGACGATCCCCTGGTGCTCCAGCTCGGCGCGCAGCAGGCGGTCGAGCTCGGCGCGCCTGTCGGCGAGCGACGGTCGAGGACGGTCCACGACGGTCGACGGCGGTCGAGGTTGTGCGGTGCCGCCTTGACCGCCTTCGCCCGTCGTCGACCGTCCTGGACCGCCCAGCATCTTCTCGATCTCCGCCCCGATCCGCTCCAGCATCGGGAAGATCTCCGCCACCAGATCTTCTGCGGGCTCCGCCGCGGGGGACTCGTGGGTGACTCCCCGCCGGATCATCGCCTCCACCTTGCGTCGCTCGCGAATCAGGCGATCGAGCTCGGGCGACACGTGCGCGGCGGCCTGCGCATGGGCGCAGGCTTCGTCCAGCACGTCGATCGCCTTGTCGGGGCGGGCGCGCTCGGGGACGAAGCGGTCGGTGAGCACGATGGCGGCCTTGAGGGCGTCGTCGGTGATGGCGACCGCGTGGTGGCGCTCGAGACGCGACCGCCGCGCCACCAGCACCTCCCACGTCTGGATCGCGTCGAGCTCCTCCACGACGACCGGCTGGAACCGCCGCTCGAGCGCCGGGTCGCCCCGGATCCACTTGTCGTACTCGCCCCCGGTGGTTGCCCCGACGATGCGGATGTCGCCGCGCACCAGCGCGGGCTTCAGCATGTTGGCCGCGTCCATCGCGGCGCCGAGCGCCGTGCCCTGGCCGATCAGGTTGTGCAGCTCGTCCACGAACAGGATCAGGTCGGGGTCGGTCGACAGCTCGCGCACCAGCTTGCGGATCCGCTCTTCGTACTGCCCCCGGAACGCCGTCCCCGCGAGCAGCGCCACGTGATCGAGGGCGACGATGCGCGCGTCCTTCAGCGCCGGCGGCACCTCGGCGGCCGCGATGCGCTGCGCCAGCCCCTCCACGATGGCGGTCTTCCCCACGCCCGCCTTGCCGATCAACGCCGGGTTGTTCTTGCTGTGACGCAGCAGGATGTCGACCGCGCGGGCGATCTCCGCGTCCCGACAGCGCACCGGCTCCAGGTCACCGCGCCGCGCCTGGGCGGTGAGGTCGACGCCCATGCGCTCGAGCAGCGCGCTCCCCCCCGAGTCGAACAGCCCTTCGAACGGATCGCCCATCCGGTCACCCCGCCCGCAGGAACCGCAGATACCAGTCGATGATGGCGTCGCGGAACACGAACACGACCGCCGCGCCCATGGCGAGGAATACCCCGAACGGGACGTGACGCTTCTTGCCCCGGAGCAGGAGTGGCACGTACACCAGGCTGCCGAACACCGACGCCGCGAACACCGTCAACAGCACGCCCTTCCACCCGACGAACGCGCCCACCATCGCCATCATCTTGATGTCGCCGCCTCCCATCGCCTCTTCTTTGAACAGCCAGCGCCCCACGACGCCCACCGCGTACAGCAGCGCGAACCCGGTGGCGGCGCCGAGCACCGCGTCCTTGAACCCCGGCACTCCCGCCGTGAGCGAGGCGCCGAGCCCGATGATGAGACCGGCCCAGTTGTACTCGTCGGGGATCAAGTAGTGGCGGGCGTCGGTGACGGCGATCCCGAGGAGGATCGTCCCGAACAGCGCGGCGGCGAGGAAATGCACGGTCGGTCCGTAGGCGGCCATCGCCGCGATCCACAGCACGCCCACCACCGCCTCGATGATCGGGTACTGCCGCGAGATCGGGTGGCCGCAGCGCCGGCACCGCCCCCGTAGCAGCAGCCAGGACACGATCGGGATATTGTCCCGCCAGGCGATCGGCTGCCGGCAGCTCGGGCAGGTGGAGGGCGGGTGAAACAACGAGCGCTGCTTCTTGTCTTCGTTGGCGAGGCGCAGGATGCAGACGTTGAGAAAGCTCCCGAAGCACAGCCCGAGGATGGCTGCCCCGATGAGCAGGATCGGATCAGCGACCACGGGTCACCTCGAAGAGGAGGATGCCCGCCGCGACCGCGACGTTCAGCGATTCGGCCCCCTGGGCCAGCGGGATCGCCACGCGCTTGGCGGACACGGCGTTGAGCTGCGGCCGGATGCCCGCGCCCTCGTTGCCGACGATGACGGCGATCGGGCCGGAGCCGCCCGCCCGCACGGCCCGCGGGAGTGGCTCGCCGTCCGCCGCGGTGGCCCACAGCGTAACGTCGTGCTGGCGTGCCCAAGCGATGAACGCCGCATCGTCGAACGGCACGACCGGATGGCGGAACGTCGCGCCCATCGCGGCGCGCAATGCCTTGGGGTTGAGCGTGTCGGCGGTGCCGCGCAGCACGATGGTGCCCGCGGCGCCCAGGGCGTGGGCGGTGCGAATCAGCGTGCCCACGTTCCCCGGGTCCTGGACGCCGTCGATGACCAACGCCGCGGTGTGCTCCCCCCCGAGCAGGATGTCGCCCGGCACCCAGATGCGGGGCTCGACCACGGCGACGATCCCCTGCGGCGCCTCGGTGTCCGCGACCTGCGCCAGCGCGCGGGCCGAGCCCTCTTCCACCGAGACGGCGTGCCGCTCGAGCTCCACCACGAGCTCCCGACCGCGCGTCGTGCGCGCCAGGTCCGGCGCGACCAGCGCGCCCCGGAAGGTCAGGCCCGCCGCAAGTGCCTCCTCCACCAGGCGCACGCCCTCGATCAGCGCCAGCCCGCGGCGGCCGCGCGCCTTGCGCCGTTGAAGATCACGGATCGTCGACTGCAGATTACTGGCAATGGGCTTTCTCACACGTTCGGGGCCCGCCATGAGGAATCAATATGCGATGAAGCGGCGCCGGAGTCTGCCCCTCCTCGCCGGCGGGCTCGGGCTCGTCGCGGCGGCGGCGTGCGCCGTCAGCGTCCAGGAGGAGCGGCAGCTCGGCGACCAATATGCGGCCGCGGTGGACACCGCCATGCCGGTGATCCACGACCCGGCGGTCCAGGCGCCGCTCGACGCGGCAGTCCGGCCCCTCGTCGCCGTGGCCACGCGACGCGACCTCCCCTGGACCTTCCGGGTCGTGAACACCACGGACGTGAACGCGTTCGCGATCCCGGGCGGGCACATCTACGTGACGCGCGGTTTGATCGAGCACGCCACCAGCTACAATCAGCTCGCGAGCGTGCTGGGCCACGAGATCGGCCACGTGGACCTGCGCCACACCGCCCGGCAGATCGAGAAGCAGCGTGCGGCGTCGCTGGGCGTCGGGCTCGGCTACATCGTGCTGGGGCGAGAGCCGGGGGCGGCGGAAAGCCAGGCGCTGAACGTCGTGGCGGCGGCCGTGTTCGCGCGCTTCAGCCGCGAGGACGAGCGGGCGGCGGACCACGCCGGCGTGCGGTACACCACGGCTGCCGGAATCGACCCGCACGGGCTCGCCGACATGTTTCACATTCTGCAGCAGGTACAGGGAAAGGACCCCGGCGCTATCGAGCAATTCTTCGCGTCCCACCCCATGACCGCCGATCGCATCGCCGACGTCGAACGGACGATTGCAGCGGACCCGGCCGCCCGCGCCGCCGCGCAAACCGGCCGCAAGGACGCACCCGTGTTTCACGAGCTGCAGCGCGCGGTGCACGCGCTGCCGCCCCCGCCACCCAAGCCCCGAAACAGCCCGTGACCGGGACGAGACCAGGGTGAAGGTCGCCCTCACCATCGCCGGCTCGGATTCGGGCGGGGGCGCCGGCATCCAGGCCGACCTGAAGACGTTTCACCAGTTCGGCGTGTTCGGCACCAGCGTCGTCACCGCAGTCACCGCGCAAAACACCGTGGGCGTGCTAGCCTGGCAGGCGTTACCCGCGGAGCTCGTCACGCGGCAGATCGACGCCCTCGCCGACGATCTCCCGCCGGCCGCGGTGAAAAGCGGTATGCTCGGCTCGGCGGAGCTCGTTGAAACGGTGGCGGCGGGGATCGCGCGCCGCCGGCTGCCGAGCTACGTGCTCGATCCCGTCATGGTCGCCACCTCGGGAGACCGGCTGCTCGACCGCGATGCCGAGCAGCTGATCGGCCGGCGTCTCGTGCCGCTCGCGCGGCTCGTGACGCCCAACCTGGAGGAGGCCGCGATTCTCACGGGCCGCGAAGTGCGCACGCCGGCCGACATGGAGCGCGCCGGCCGCGCGCTGCTCGAGCTCGGTGCCCAGGCCGCGCTCGTGAAAGGCGGCCACCTCCCGGGGAACGACGTCGTCGACGTGCTGATGAGCGACGGCATGGTGCGACGCTTCAGCCGACCGCGCCTCGACACGACCTCCACCCACGGCACGGGCTGCACGCTCTCCGCCGCAATCACCGCGGGGCTCGCCCACGGCCGCCCACTCGAGCGCTCAGTGGAGGACGCCCTCGACTTCGTGCAACGAGCGATCGCGGCCGCGCCGGGGCTGGGACACGGGCACGGACCCCTGAACCATTTCGTTCCCGCGCCGCCGCGCCCGCCTACGGATGGATGGTAGGGACTCGGACGCGAGCCGCCCCTTCCTCACGGCGCACTGGTCGAACGTCGTCCTGCTCACCTTCGAGGCTCCCGAGGATCTCGTGCGGACGCAGCTCGCGCCGGGCGTCGAACCCGACCGCTGGAACGGGAAGACGCATGCCAGTCTGGTAGCGCTCGAGATGCGCGACGTGCGGGTGCGCGGGTGGCGCGTCCCCGGATTCGCCGGGCACCTACAGGTGAACTTTCGCGTGTATGCCCGGTATGGCGGGCAACCCGCCGTGACGTTCGTGCGTGAGCTCGTCCCGAGCCGCCTGATCGCGGCGGTGGGGCGACTGCGCTATGGGGAGCCGTTCCAGGCCGCCCGGATTTCAGCCCGCGTCATTGGGGCCACGGACCGCGTCAGCGCGGAGTACCGCTTCGGGCTCGATGCGCTGCGCGATCGCGTCAGCGCCACCGCGGCACGTGACGGCACCGTCCCGGGCGCCGCGACGTTCGAGCACTATCTCACGGAGCGTACGCACGGCTGCCGCGCCGATCGGCAAGGCCGGGTGCGGGCCTTCCGGGTAACGCACCCACCGTGGGCTGTGAGAACAATCGTCAGCGTGGATTATGCGGTGGACTTCGCGGCGCTGTACGGGCCCGCGTGGCAATTCTTGAACCACGCGAGACCCGTTTCCACCGTCCTGGCAGTGGGATCGGACGTCGCGGTTTATCCGCCTCGCCTTACGGGTTCCACCAATAGCTGACCTTCACGAGGAAAATGTTCTCCGCCTTAGCGTGCAGCAGTCGATCCATCGACTGCCGGAATTGGAAGTCGCCGATGTTTTCGTCGTCCGAGCGACTCTGCGTCCACACGAAGAAGATCGTCGAGCCCGGGAGGTACTCCCAGCGCAGCACGGCGTTGCCGCGCAGCGATACGAAGTTGAAGTTCGGATCGCGGAAGCTGAGGGAATCGGTGGTGTTCCCCGTGATCGGGTGCACGACGTACGTCCCGTCCGACGCCCGCGCAATCGTCCCCCCGTCCCGGCCGTACACCGTGAAGTCGAACGAGCGCGGCCGCGTGACTTCCTTGAAGTCGCCGTACCGCCCCGCCGAGATCAGCGGCTGGGCGTACACCTGGAGCGACAACGTCGGGTTGTAAGTCCAGTTCAAACGGATGCCCGCCGAGAGCTCGGTCTGGTGCAGCGTGCCGAACACGTAGCGGTTGCCGAACGTCGCCGTCGCCGCCGGGTCCGCGTACGTGCCGACGTACTGTACCGGCGTCAGCTCGCGGAACAGATTGGGGCCGACGCTCAGCAGGACGTTCGACGCGGGCCGGAAATCGACGCTGGGCGACACGTACCAGTTCCGGTCACTCTCCGCCTGATAGGTCCCGGACTGGAAGTTGATCACCCACGCCTTCCGCGTGTCCGATTGCCAACCGAGGTCCACCTGGTAGCCGGGGGGATTCAAGGTGAGCGGGCCGCCGCGGGTACGCCGGTTGTTCACCGTCCACGGGTTGTAGGCCAGGTCCCAGTTGAACTGGTGGTAGTTGAGCAGCTGCAGGGTCCCGAACTGGAAGGCCCCCGACCAGTTCATGTTGCCGTCCCAGTCGTAATTGCGGAACAGCGCGCCGCCCAGCTCCGCGTACCGGAACACCTTGCCGGGCTTGGTCCAGTCATAGCCGGCGCCGACGTGCATGTTGATCACGCCGGTCCGCCAGAGGAACCCGAGGTCGTGCACGTCGAACCCGGGGGCGATGACCCCGATCGCCGAATTCGAGAACCAGTTCCCCTTCTGCTTGTTCACGTAGACCCGGGCCGCCCACCCGGTCAGCGACGTGGCGGTCGAGTCCACACGCACGTGACCGGCGTCCGGCTGCTGGAAGTAGTGCCGGGGATTCTCTTGCACGGCGGTGATGCGGGCCGCGCTGCCGTCGATGCGGGAGGCGCCGACCCACCCGGTGACCACCCAGCGTTTATCGTGGTCGAGGAACGTCCATCCGTCGGCGCCCCAGGCCAACGAGTGCGCGTTGACGTCGTCACGCAGGGTAGGGTCCTGGAACCCGCGCGCGGCCACCGTGCTCATGACGCCGAGCCCCTGGCGGCCGTCCGGGAATTCCTTCTGCACCCGGAACACTCCGTAATACGTGAGCGGCTCGACTTCCTTCTTGAACAGCGTCCCGGCCGTGTCGAGCTGGGCCGTCTCCCGACCCGTCACCGCCGACAGCGCGCCGACGTTCCAGCTCCCCGCTGCCTTCCCGGTCATCTTCAAGGCCCCGAGGATGTGCGCCCCCACCGGCATGTCGCTGAAGTCGGCACTCGGCACGCTTCCCTGCGGGGCGCGGCCGATGCGGCGACTGTAGAAGAACCGGGGCTCGGCCCAGTTGAATCCCCAGTAGTTGCGCGCCCCGCCCCGGCCGAAGTTGAAGATCGACGCGCCCTCGATGAAGAACGGCCGCTTCTCCTGGAAAAACGTCTCGGCGTCGCTCAGGTTCACTACCGCCGGATCCACCTCCACCTGGCCGAAGTCGGGGTTCACCGTGGCGTTGAGAGTGAGATTGGGCCCTAGTCCGATGCGGGCGTCGGCACCGATGCCTGGCGTGAGCTTCGACCCGTCGTTGAACGGATTCCCCGGGGTGCGAGACGACAGCTCCGCTTTGCCGGTCGTGTAGGGCAGGACCTCGAGCCGCGGCGGCGGGGTGACTCGCTCGATCCCCACCAGGTCCACGAAGCGTGACACGAAGCCGCTGCCGTTCTTGGGCGTGTACACGAGGTAATCCCGCTCGTTCTTGCGCGCGATGTCGCGCCGGAAGTTGATCCCCCACACGTACTGCGGCTTCTGGATGAAGCGGAGCTGGGAGTACGGGATGCGCAGCTCCGCCGTCCAGCCGAGCGAATCGCGGCTGACCTTCCCCTCCCACACCCCGTCCCACGAGTTGTCGTCCCATTCATCGTTGTACAGCGTACCGTCGGAGAGCGTCCCTGCCGCGTTGATGGCGAAGTAGTAGCCGCTGCGGCGGTCGTGGTAGGGGTCGATGTAGACGGTGAAGGCGTCCGAGTTGGTCTGGGCATCACGTCGCCCCAGTCGGGCCACGATCGAGTCCGGATGGGTGTCGAACAACCGCGCGCCGATGTACAGCGCCGCGTCGTCGTAGGCGACGTACACGTAGGTGCTCTCGGTCGGCGCCATCCCCTCATTGGGGTCCCGCTGCAGAAAGCCCGTCACGCGTTCGGCCCCCTCCCACATGCCGTCGTGCAGCACGCCGTCGATCACGATGGGTCGGACCAGTCGGGTGGCACGCACCTGCTGCGGGGCCACGGCGGAGGAATCGGGGGCGATGACGGGCGTCGGCGCCAGCGCGGCGGCGGAGCCGGCCAGCCAGATGACAGCCAGAGACATGGGCACCTCGAGACGGAGGTCGGTGCGAGTTCCCCGGCGACGGTGTCCGAGGCAGGCTGATTACCGTCAATTATGACAGCGCTCGGTCCGAAAGGGTTGCAACGAACGTGTCAGAAGACCGTCAACGGGCGGAAAAGCGGAAGCGGCAGGGCTAAAGCCTCGCGAGCACGCCTCTTATCAGGGTCGCAAGCTGGCCGGCGAGCCGCGCTCCGGCCGCCAGCACCTCCTCGTGCGACAGCGGGGCGGCGGACAGGCCGGCCGCTACGTTCGTGATGCTCGAGAAGCCGAGACAGCGGATCCCCCGCGCCCGCGCCGCGATCACCTCGGGCACCGTGGACATCCCCACGGCGTCGGCGCCCAGACGCGCCAGCATGCGGATCTCGGCGGGCGTCTCGTACGACGGGCCCAGTAGCGCGGCGTATACCCCCTCCTCGAGCCCGATCTGCTGCTGCAGCGCCACCTCCCGGGCGAGGGCGCGCAGCTCGCGGTCATAGGGATCGCTCATGTCGGGAAAGCGCTGCTCCCCCTCCTCGAGCGCGCCCTCCAACGGGTTCCGGAACATGAGGTTGATGTGGTCAGCGATGAGCATCAGCGTGGGCGGCCGGAAAGTGAGGCGGATCCCCCCCGCGGCGTTGGTGACGATCAGGGTGCGGACGCCGAGCCGGGCGAACACGCGCGCCGGCAGCGCCGCCAGCTGGGGCGCGTGGCCCTCATAGAGATGAAAGCGGCCGCTCTGGACCAATACAGGCACGCCCTCGAGCGTGCCGGCGACGAGCTCTCCCTTGTGGCCTGGAGCGGCGGGCTTGGGAAAGCCCGGAATTGCGGATTGCGGAATGCGGATTGCGGATTGAACCGCATCGGCCACCGATCCCAGACCCGACCCCAGGACGATCGCGACGCGCGGCTCGAGCGCGCCGAGCCGGCGCGCGACGGCGTCAGCGGCCGCACCGATGGAACTGCTCCCGGCTCCCTGCTCCCGGTGGTTCACAACAGTATTCCCGCCAGCGTCGCCGACAGGAAGTTGGCGAGCGTCCCCGCGATCATGGCGCGGAAGCCGAGGCGCGCGAGATCATGTTTGCGGTCCGGGACCAGCGCGCCGATACCGCCGATCTGTATGCCCACCGAGCTGATGTTGGCGAAGCCGCACAGCGCGAACGTCGCGATCGTGAAGGAGACGGGGTCGAGCGCCGGCTTCATGGGCCCGAGCTGGGCGTACGCGATGAACTCGTTCAGCACCATGCGTGTGCCCAGCAGGCTCCCGATGGTGCCGCTGTCGTGCCACGGCACCCCCATGACCCAGGCGATCGGGCTGAAGACCCAACCGAGCACGGTCTGGATGTTCTCGGGAAACCACGCCGCGTACCCGTGGACCCAGCCAAAGGCCCCGTTGGCGAGGGCGACGAGCGCGATGAAGGAGACCAGCATCGCGATCACATTCAGCATGAGGTACAACCCGTCGGTGGTGCCGCGGGCCGCCGCGTCGACGACGTTCACGTCGGTCCGCGGGATGTCGACCCGCACCCCGCCCAGCGTCTGCGGCGTGTCCGTCTCAGGCTCGAGGATCTTCGCCATCATGATGGTCCCCGGCGCCGTCATGATCACCGCCGTCAAGAGGTGGCGCGCCTCGATCCCGAACGCGATGTAGGCCGCCATGATGGAGCCGGAGACATGCGCCATGCCGGCGGTCATCACGGTCATGAGCTCGGAGCGCGTCATGCCGGGAAGGAACGGACGGATCGTGAGGGGCGCTTCGGTCTGGCCCATGAAGATCGAGGCGGCGACGTTCAAGCTCTCCGCCCCGCTCGCCCCCATCACCCTGTTCATCACGACGGCGAACGCCTTCACGACGAGCTGCATGATCCCGAGGTAGTACAGGATGGCGAACAGCGCCGACACGAAGATGATGGCGGGGAGCACCTGAAACGCGAAGATCACGCCCAGGCTCGAGTGCTGCTTGCCGATCTCCCCGAACACGAACTCCGAGCCGACGTAGGAGAAGCTCAGGATCTGCTTCACCACGTCGCCCAAGGCGCTGAACAGCTTCTGCCCCAGGGGCACGCGCAGCACGAAGATCGCGAAGGCGAGCTGCAGACCCACTCCCCAGGCCACGATCCGCCAGCTGATCGCGCGGCGGTTGCGCGAGAGGGCCATACCGATGCCCAGGATCAGGACGATCCCGAACAGGCCCGTGAGACGCTGGCCCGCCGAGCGGGGCGCCGCTTGGGCCACGAGAGGAGCGATGGCGGGCGGCGGCAGGACCGCGTCGGGTGCCGCCGGCGGACGAATTGCCCCCTGCAGGCTGTTCCAGGCGAACCGGGGAAGTGTGAACACGGCCAGCGCGCACACGAACGTGACGGCGCACGCCAGCACCGTGCGGCGGAAGGACATTTAGAGAGCCTCCAGTTCGCTCTGCACGCGCGACACCAGCGCGACTTTCTCGTACTCCGGGAGAAACGCGCTCTCGCACGCGTTGAGCGTCACGCGCACGAGCTCCTGTCGCGTGAGGCCGAGCGCGGCGTGCGCCAGGAAATACTCGTCGGTAAGCGAGATGCCGTCCACCAGGCGGCCGTCGGTATTGAGCGTGACCACGACCCCGCGGTCGAGGTACCGCTTGAAAGGATGCTCGGCGATCGCGGCCACCGTGTGCGTGTGGAGGTTGCTCGTGAGGCACATTTCCAGCGGGATGCCAGTGGCGACGACCTCGTCGAGCAGGGCCGGCTCCTCATCCAGCCGGGTGCCGTGGCCGATACGCCGCGCGCCGCAGGCGTGCAGCGCCTCGTGGATCGAGTGCGGCCCGTCCCCCTCCCCGGCGTGGCACGTGCACGCCAGGCCGTGCGCCGCCGCGTACGTGAACGCCGCCGCGTGCTCCCGGGCGGGATGCCCCCGCTCGGCGCCCGCCAGATCAAACGCAACCACGCCCGCGCCGCGATACTCCGCCGCGCCGCGCGCCAGCTCGAGCGACTCACGGGGCGACCGCGTGCGAATGGCGCAGACGATCAGCCCGACCTTCGTGCCCGTCTCCGCCTCGGCGCGCTTGATTCCGGCCAGCGGCGCTTCGATCGCCTGCGCCAGTGTGAGCGCCGGCCGATGCAGCAGCGGGGAGTAGCGCACTTCCACGTAGCGCACGCCGTCGGCGGCCGCATCCAGCACGAACTCGTAGGCGATCCGCTCGAGCGCCGCCCGAGTCTGCATGACGGACAGGGTGATTTCGTACTTCGTGAGATACTCTTCGAGGCTCTTCGCGTGCTTGACCGACAGCGCCTGGGCGAGCCCGTCGGGCGTGTCGGCGGGGAGCCGCACGCCTTGGGCTCGCGCCAGCTCGAGCATCGTCTGGGGACGCAACGATCCGTCCAAGTGGACGTGCAGCTCGGCCTTGGGCCAGCGCCGCAGTAGCTCCTTGGAGAGCCGGGGCGGTCCTTGACGCGCCGTGACGACCACGCGGACGATCGCGCCCCCTTCGTCGATCGGGTCCCCGGGGTCGACCGGGCGTCCCACGCCGTCCGTCACGTACGCCGCCCCACCGGCGAGTAGGTCCGCGAGCGCCCGGTCGAGCGCCGCCACCGCGTCGCGCACCGTGGCCCCGCGGGCCACCGTCACCGGCTGCTCGTTGACGAAGACGCGCAGGCTCACCGGCGGTGCACCCGCGCGTCGCCCGGCGCCTCGACCGGCGGCCGCAGCACGGCGAGGTACTGAATCAGCGCGTCCAGGTCGACCAACCCCAGGTCCTCGGCAGGCAGCCCCCGGAACATCGTGTAGCCGCTCCCGCCCGCCGCGAGGAAGTCGCTCACCGCGACGGTGTAGGTGCGTCCGTCGTCCAGCCCGCGTCCGTTCGCGAGCCTGACCTTGGTGACCCGATGCCCGACGCGCTTGCGCGGATCGTACCAGACCTCGAGCCCCGAGGCGTGCGCGTCCGCGCGGTCGCCGGCGACCGCGTGCTCGAGCGCCGCCTTGAGGAGCTTGCCCGGGACGAAGAGCCGCACCAGCCGGTTCTGAAACGGCTGCACCTGGTACAGGTCGCCGTACGTCACGGTGCCCGCCGCGAGGTCCGCGCGAATGCCGCCGCTGTTGACGAGCGCGACGTCCGTCTTGGTCATGTTGCGCTGCGCGTCGGCGATGAGGCGCCCGAGGGCGTACTCCTCGCCACCGCGGCGCAGCTCGGTCTTGATGCGCGCCACGGAGCGGCCGGTGACCGTCTCGATGTCCCGCTGGTAGGGACGCAGTGTGTCGGCGAGCGCCGCGTCGGGCCGGACCTGGTCGGCGTAGGGCGTCTCGATGCGCGCGCGCACCTGGCGCTCCGTGCCGCGCACGCGCACGAAGTCCACGACCGCGATGCCGGCGCCGCTCGAGCGCGCCTGGACGATCGGGATCCCGTGCACCACGGTGTTGACGAGTGAGTGCGTATGCCCGCTCACGATCAGGTCCACCGTGCCTGAATCGAGGCCGCGCGCGATGTCCACAATCTCGCCGTGACAGGCGCCCGCCGGCACGGGGTCGGGCCCCGGAGCGCCGTCGCAGAACGCCCCCTCGTGCGCCACGACGATCACGAAGTCGGCGGCCGCGCGGGCCCGGGGCAGCACGCGGCGCACCGCCGCCGCCCCGTCCCCGAACGCCAGCCCCCGGACGTTGCGCGGCGCCGTGTTCGTCGGCGTGGCACGCAGCGCCAGCCCGATCACGGCGATCTTCAGCCCGCCGCGCTGGATCAGCGTCCACGGCTCGGCCCACTCCGGCCGCGCCGTGCCGCCCGAATCGGTGATGTTGGCGGCGAGAAAGCGATACTTCGCCCCCGCCATCCGGGCCCGCAGCGTATCGACCGACCAGTCGAACTCGTGGTTGCCGATCGTCGCAGCGTCGATGCCGAACGCGTTGAGCGTCGCGATCGCCGGCAGCCCGAAACTGAAGTTGGAGAGCAAGGTCCCCTGCATCTCGTCGCCGCCGTCGAGCCGGACGGTGGTGCAGCCGCACGCCCGTGCGAGCGAGTCGAGCCAGGGTTTGAGCGCGGCCGCCCCGCCCACGGGTCTGCCGTCGGACCACGGCCAGATGCGCGCCTCGAGTGCCCCGTGGAAGTCGTTGATCGCGAGCACGCGGAGTACGGTGCTGTCCCGCTGACTCACGGGCGGCGCGGCTGGCGCAAACGCCAGGTGCACCGCCTCCCGGGCGGGCGGGAGTATGGACCAGCTCGGCGTGTAATACGGCGGCGCGGTGATCGTGCCCACCTTGCCGATCTCCTGGGCCAGGAGGTCACGAATCGATTCGCCGCGGTCGTACACGACGGGCGCCCCTTGGAGCATCGTGTAGCCACCGCCGCCCTCCTGGCGATAGCTCGCCAGGGCGAGCGTGAAGCTGTCGGTGGGCTGAACCGGCCGACCACGGAACGCGAGTCCCCGGATGCGCTGTCCGGGCGGCTGGGACAGATCTAGGTCGTAGTTGGCTCCGCTGACGACGTCGTAGTTCGAGCCCGGGACGCTGTCGTCGACGATGGGCGCGCCCGGCTGATAGGTGCGGAAATAGCGCCCCGCGTGCTCGAGGTATTCCCGCAGCTGCCGCCCCGAGATGCGGACCGCGCGTAGCGTGTTCTCGTACGGGTAGATGCCGGCGACGTCGCGCATGCGGACCTCGCCCTCCGGGAGTCCGGCATCCAGGTCGAAGTCGGCCGCGGCGGACAGGTCGGCGCCCGCCCGGCGGCGTTGCACCTCGTTGATGAAGTCGAGCAACGGCGTGTCCTCCGCCCGCGCGAACCGGCCGGAGAACCCGGGGCCGGCGCTGCCGAGCGGGGTCGCCGCCCAGGTGCGCACCCGCTCATGCGCCGCCGCGAAGCGCCGCGTGAACCGCGGCAGCTCGGGGGTCGAGGTGAGGGGCAGGAGATCTGCGCGCACTGACGTCACCCGGTACGCCCCCGGTCCCCGGTCCCCGGTCCCCGGTTCTCGCGTCAGCCAGACCTGCACGACCGCGAGGCTCAGGGCCCCGTTCTTAGGCTGCACAAAATGGACGCCGTTGACTACGTAGTCGCGCACCTCGCGATGCGTGTGCCCTACGATTACGACGTCCGGACGGGGCACGATACCTGCCAGGCTGAGCGCCGCATTTTCGGCCCCGACGCCGGTCGTGTCGTAGGACGCCGGCTCACCCAATCCGCTATGGATGAGGACCACCCTCACCTCGGCGCCCGCCTGCTCGAGGCGCTGCAACGCGGCGGGCGCCGTCTCCTCGATCCGCCGCACCCGGACGCGCCCGCCCAGCGGCCCCCGATCCCACACCATCACGCCGGGGGTGGTGAAGCCGGTAATCCCGACCTTCACCCCGGCGCGCTCGATCACGCTGTATGGCGCGTACAGCAGCGTATCGGTCCCCCCCCTGTAGACGTTGGCCGAGACGTACCGGTACGTGGCATCCTGGAGGGCGCGCGCCAGCACGCTCGGACCGAAGTCGAAGTCGTGGTTGCCCGGCGTCGCCGCGTCGTATTGCATCGCGTTGAGGGCATCGACCAGCGGATGCGGGCGCTCCTGATCTCGCCTGGCGAAGTAGGCGGCGAACAGATTCCCCTCGATCAGATCGCCCGCGTCGACCAACACGACCTGATCAGGGTATTGGGCGCGCAGGGTCTCGAGGATCGTGGCCGCGCGCGCCAGCCCCCCCGGCGCCGCGACATCGTGCACGTAGTCCCATCCCAGGACGCGCCCGTGCACGTCCGTGGTGGCGACGATTACGAGGTGGGCGGTATCGGGAGTGGGGGACGGTGGGGGGGGCGGGGCAGGTACGACGGGGTTCTGCGCCGCGACGAGCAGCGCGAGGAGCACGCGCATAGTGCGCTGTAAATTGCGGAGGCTGGACCGAATACGCTACCTTCTGCACGGCCCTGCTCGCCGCGACGGATCATCGAAGGAGGTCCCGCCCATGCCGGAATCCCACCGTTTCATCGTCGATCGTCATGAGGGAGATCTCGCCGTCGTGGAAGTGGACGGCGGGCCGACGCTCGACCTCCCCCGCTGGTTGCTGCCGCATGCCACGCGGCCCGACGACGTCCTGCTCGTGAGCATCGAGCAGGGGACCGATCGCACCGCCGTCACCATCGTGCGCGACGTCGTCGCCACGGAGCGCGCGCGCGCCGCTGCGCGGCAGGCAGTGGACCGCCTCCAGCGCCGCAACCCCGGGGGAGACGTGATCCTGTGACCCCGGAGCCGCCCCACCGCATTTTGGTGGTGGATGACGAGCCGGACATCACCGCGCTGGTCGCCTATCATCTCGCCAAGGTCGGCTACCGCGTTACCACCGCGGCGAGCGGTCGCGATGCGCTCGCGGCGGCGCGCGAGGAGCGCCCCGACCTCGTGGTCCTCGACCTCATGCTCCCCGGCGTGTCCGGCTACGATGTCCTCGCCGAGCTGCGCCGCCGCGAGGAGACCAAGGACATCGGCGTCATCCTGCTGACCGCCCGCAAGGAGGAGCCGGACCGGATCAAGGGCCTGTCGCTCGGCGCCGACGACTACCTCCCGAAGCCGTTCTCGCCGCAGGAGCTTGTGCTGCGGGTGAGCGCGGTGCTGCGCCGCCTCGCGGCCCCGGCGGTGGCGGTCGGCGGCGTCATGACCGCCGGCCAGCTCGTGCTCGACAAGACCGCGCATCGCGTGACGGTCGCCGGCACAGAGGTCGAGCTCACCGCGACCGAGTTCAAGCTGTTGCGCACGCTGATCGAGCGGGAAGGGCGCGTGCAGAGCCGGGCGCAACTGTTGGAAACGGTGTGGCGCGCGCAGCCCGACATTCAGACGCGCACCGTCGACATGCACGTCCAGCGGCTACGGCAGAAGCTCGGGAAGGCGGGCGAGTGCATCGAGACCGTGCGCGGCGCCGGCTACCGCTTCCGCCGCCCCGAGGCCCGCGGCACGGGAGAAGTGGGGAGCCGCAAGCGCGCGTGAAGCTCGTCACCCGCCTGTTCATCACGACCAGCCTGCTTCTCGCCGTGGCCGTCGGCGGGCTGATCGTCGCCGCGGATCGGCTGCTGCGCCGTTACCTGGTAGAGGAGATCGCTCACGGCCTCCAGCGTGAGGCCCAGCTCGTGGCGCTGCTGCTCCCGGGCGACTCGCTCGCCTGGCCCGATGCCGCACGCGCGTTGGGGGAGCGGATCGGTCACCGTGTCACGCTGATCGATTCCACAGGCAAGGTCCGGGGCGACACCGAATTCGACCGAGCCTCGCTGGCGCAGCTGGAGAACCACCGCACGCGCCCCGAGGTCCGGGCGGCGATCGGGGGCCGCGGGGACGGAATCGGACGCGATGAACGCTTGAGCGCGTCCACCAACGAACGTCGTCTGTACGTCGCAGTCCGCGGCGGGCCGCCCGGACTGGCCGTCGTCCGGGTGTCCACGACCCTGGCGGTCGTCGACGCCCAGGTCGGGGGGGTCGAGCGCGCCGTGGCCCTGGCGGGGCTCACGGCGCTGCTCGCGACCGCCTTGCTCGCTTGGCTGTTGTCGCGGGAGGTCGCGCGGCCGCTCGTCCAGCTGGCCGGCGCCGCGCGCGCCATCGCGGCGGGCCAACCCCCCGCCTTCCCTCAGTCACGCGCGCCCGAGGTCGCCCAGCACATCCTCGCGCTGCGCGCCATGCATGAGGAGCTCGACCAGCGGTTCACCGAGCTGCGGCGCGAGCGCGAGGAGACGGCGACGCTCATCGAAACGATGGCGGACGGCGTCCTGGCGGCGGACGCGCGGGGGACAATCGTCACGCTGAATACCGCGGCGCGGCGCCTGCTCGGCTACGGCCCTGCCGACCGCCTGCCGCCCCTGGCCGAGCTGTTTCACGACAAGCCCGCGCGAGAGCTGGTGGACGCGATTCTCTCCGGACGGGAAGTGGAGCCCGTCGATCTCGCGCTCGACAACCGGGCGCTGCTCATCGCGGGCCGCGCGCTCCCCAACGGCGGCGCCTTGCTCGTGCTCCGCGATGTCACCGACCTGCGCCGGCTCGAGACCGTGCGACGCGACTTCGTCGCCAACGTCTCGCACGAGCTGAAGACTCCCTTGACCTCCATCGCCGGGTACGCCGAGACACTCACGGCGGAGGTCGGGACAGGAACCCAGAGCGAGCGGTTCGCGCAGACCATTCTCAGCAACGCGCGCCGCATGCAGCGCCTTGTGGACGATCTCCTCGACCTCTCACGCATCGAGTCGGGCGGTTGGCAACCCACCCCTGAGTCCGTGGACATCGCCACCGTCGCCCGCGAGACTTGGGCGCCGTTTGCCGATCGGGCGTGCGACCGCCGCATCGATTTCAGCGTCACGGTCGCGTCGTCTGACGGGGCCGCGCTCGCCGCCGACGCGGATGCCCTGCGGCAGATCCTCACGAACCTGTTCGACAACGCGCTGCGCTACACGGCGCCGGGCGGTCGCATCACCGTCGCCGCCGGCCCCACCGCCGGCGGCACGCTCCTCACGGTATCGGACAACGGGTCGGGGATCACGGGCCAGCATCTGCCGCGGGTGTTCGAGCGGTTCTACCGGGCGGACCCCGCCCGCTGCCGCGATCAGGGGGGCACCGGTCTGGGGCTCGCGATCGTGAAGCACCTCGTGGAGGCCCACGGCGGGTGGGTGGACGCCCAGAGCGCCCCAGGTCAGGGGACGACGATCCGAATGGTCTTCCCCCGCCTCGGCAGATCGCTGTAACGCGCTATCCCGCAAGCCGACCGAGCCGCGCTCGGGCTAGACGAGCGTGAGGCGCGACACATCGAACGACGGCTTGGGAAACTTCAAGTCGAGACGCTCCAGCGCATGCACCAGGATCCGTGACACGGCGAGGTTGCGAAACCATTTCTTGTTCGCCGGGATGACGAACCACGGGGCCGCATCCGTGCTGCAGCGGCCCAGCGCGTCTTCGTAGGCCGCCATGTAGTCGTCCCAGTATTTCCGGTCCTCGAAATCCTCGGGCGCGAGCTTCCACTGCTTGGTCGGATCCTTGACACGCTCCTCGAAACGCCGCTTCTGCTCCGCCTTGTCGATATGCAGGAAAAACTTGACCACGGTGACGCCGTTCTGGGCGAGCAGCGCCTCGAACCCGTTGATCTGCTCGTACCGGGCGGACCACACGTCACGGGGCACGAGCTTGCGCACCCGGGCGACGAGCACGTCTTCGTACTGGGACCGGTTGAAGATCGCGATGTCGCCCTTCGCGGGGACCGCTCGATGGATGCGCCACAAGAAGTCGTGGTCCGCTTCTTCCGCCGAAGGCCGCTTGAACGCCGTCACGCGACACCCTTGCGCGTTGAGCCCGCCCATCACGTGCCGGATCGTGCCGTCCTTACCCGCAGCGTCCATTCCCTGCAGCACGACCAGCAGGGCATGACGGTGGTCGGCATACATCACGTATTGCAGCTCGTCGAGCCGGGCGATCGCCTGCGCCAGCGCGTCCTCGGTCGCGGCGTCCTTGCCCTGACCCAGCGTGTCTTCCGGATCCCACTCGGCCAGGTGGACGCGTCGGCCCGGCGCCACAAGCAGCCGCTCCCACAATTTCATGCGAGCGAAGCTACACCGCGCATCTCTACGTGCAACAAGCGCTTGTCGTCGAGACCTGGCCTTGCACATCCGTTACACAACGGTGATATCCTTGAACCCGGTGGCGCATTGACGTGAGCGGCTGGCGGCGCCATTTCTCTCACCCCACAACGATCCGGCAGCATGGCAAGCGCGACAGCCCAGACGAGCGTACCCGCCGCGACAGGCGGAGCGGCCGCCACTCCCGCTCGGGCCGTCGCGCCGCCGCCGCCGCGTCTCGCGGCGGTCGACATCGGCACCAACTCGATGCGGCTGGTCATCGCCGAGGTGCAGCCGGACGGATCCTACCGGGTGCTCGACCAGGACCGCGAGATGACGCGGCTGGGCCGCGGGCTCTACGCCAGCGGGCGCATCGGCGACGGCCCGATGGAGCAGTCGCTCCAGACGTTGGGGCGGATGAAGGCCATCGCCGAGGGCTTCGGCGTCAGCGAGCTGCGCGCGATCGCCACCAGCGCGGTGCGCGAGGCTGCGAACGGGCGGGACTTCGTCCGCGAGGCTTGGCGGCGCTGCCGGGTGCGTATCGAGATCGTGCCCGCCGAAGAGGAGGCCCGGCTGGCGTTCCGGAGCGTGTCCCGCCACTACGACCTGAACGACCGCTTGACCGCCATCGTCGACATCGGGGGAGGCAGCGCCGAGGTGATTCTCGCGGCGGGGGGCGTGATCGAGCAGGTCGCCTCGCTGCCGCTGGGGGCGGTGCGGCTGAGCGAGAGGTATTGCAAGTCGGACCCGCTCCGACGCAAGCACTGGAAGGCCCTGCGCCGCGGGATCGACGATGCCATCGACGAGAAGATGGGCAAGCCCCCGTTCGCCGCGGAGGTGATGATCGGCAGCGGCGGCACGTTCACGAACCTGGCCGAGATGGCGCAGCTCGAGCGCGACGGCAAGGTGGTGCACGCGCGTGACTATGCCATCAGCCGCGCCGAGGTGGTGCGCTTCCTGGACCGGCTGCGGGAGACGCCGCTCGAGGCGCGCCGCCAGATTGCCGGGCTCAACCCGCGCCGTGCCGACATCATGGTCGCAGGTGTCGCCGCGATCGCCCGGTTGATGCGGCGGCTCGGCACCCAGCGGGTGCTGGTGAACGACCGCGGCATTCGCGACGGTGTGCTGCTGTCGATGATCGACGACCTGTACCCGACGGCGTCCCCGCCGCGCGCGCCGGTCGCCGACCGCATGGACGTGGTGCGCCGCTTCGCCCGCAAGTGCCACTCGAACGAACGGCACTGCGAGCAGGTCGCCACCCTCGCCGCGTCGATCTTCGATGCGCTGAAGGACGCGTACGCCCTGCCCGCGAGCGGCCGCGACATCCTCCAGGCGGCGGCGCTGCTGCACGACATCGGCTACCTGATCAACCACGAGAAGCACCACAAGCACGCCTATCACCTGATCATGCACGGCGACCTGCGGGGGTTCTCCTCCCGCGAGATCGAGCTGATCGCGAACGTGGCCCGCTACCACCGGCGTGCCCCGCCGAAAAAGACCCACGCGAACTTCGCCCGACTCGATCGCGGCGAGCGCCGCCTGGTGCGGCGGTTGAGCGGCGTGCTCCGCGTCGCCGACGGCCTCGACCGCGCCCACGGGCAGGTGCTCCAGGGCGTGCGGTGCCGCGTGGGTGACGGCTGGGTCCGCATGTTGGTGCGCGCCACGCGGGACCCGGCGATCGAGCTGGAGGACGCGAAACGCAAGGCCACGCTGTTCGAGCGGGCGTTCCACGCCGAGCTGACCCTCACCTGGTCACGACCGAGGAAATAGCCGTGGCCGAGCGCGCCCTGCCCGCCTACCCGCCGGACCACTACTTGAACCGGGAGCTCTCCTGGCTCGAGTTCAACGCCCGCGTGCTGGAAGAGGCGGCCGACGCGACGAACCCCTGGCTCGAGCGCCTCAAATTCCTCGCGATCTTCAGCTCCAACCTGGACGAGTTCTTCGAGATCCGGGTGGCCGGCCTGCAGCAGCAAGTGTATGCCGGGGTCGAGCCGCAGGACTACGGGGCGGACGGGCTCGCGCCCGCCGAGCAGCTCGCCGCCATCGAACGCCGGGTGCACGAACTCGTCGCCGAGCAGTACCGCATTCTCGGAACCGACGTGCTGCCGGGGTTGGCCACCGGCGGGATCGAGCGGGTGCGGTTCGAGGACTTGAACGACGCCGAGCGGCGCCACGTTGACGCCCTGTTCCGCGCCAGCATCTATCCGGTCCTGACGCCGCTCGCCATCGACCCCGGTCATCCCTTCCCCCACGTGCACAACAAGAGCCTCAACATCGCGCTCGTGGTCGAGCGCCCGAACGGCGGACAGCCGCGGCGTCATTTCGCCGTGGTGCAGGTGCCCGCGGTGCTCGACCGTGTCGTCGTGGTGTCGACGCAGGGGGAGGAACGGGTGCGCTTCATCCTGCTCGAGGACATCATCGCGCGGCATCTGCGCGAGCTGTTCGGCGGCCTGCGGGTCATCAGCCACACGGTGTTCCGCGTCACGCGCAACACCGATCTCACGATCCAGGAGGAAGACGCCGAAGATCTGCTCGAGACGATCGAGGAGAGCCTGCGGCAACGCATGCGCAGCGATCCGGTGCGGCTCGAGATCTCGGCCGACGCGGCCGAGGTGTCCATCGGCCTGTTGACCGATGCGCACGACCTCGAGCCCCGCGACGTGTACCGTGTCGACGGCCCCATCGACCTGACCGTGCTGATGGCGCTGCACCGGCGGGAGGACTGTGCCGCGTTGCGCGACGAGCCGCTCGTGCCGCGGGTGTCCCCGCCGTTCGCGCAAGGCCAGGACGTGTTCGACGTGATCCGGGCGCATGATGTGCTGGTGCACCTGCCCTACGAATCGTTCGGGTGCGTCGTGGACTTCATCGAGCGGGCGGCGGACGACCCCCAGGTGCTCGCCATCAAGCAGACGCTGTACCGCACCAGCGCCAGCCCCATCATCGCCGCGCTGGCGCGCGCGGCGCATAACGGCAAGCAGGTGACGGCGCTGGTGGAGCTGAAGGCCCGGATGGACGAGCAGAACAACATCGCCTGGGCACGTACCCTGGAGCAGGCGGGGGTTCACGTGGTGTACGGCATCGTCGGCCTGAAGACGCACTGCAAGGCCGCCCTCGTCGTGCGCCGGGAGGCGGACGGCATCCGGCGCTACGTCCACCTCTCCACCGGGAACTACAATCCGGCGACCGCGCGCGTCTACACCGATCTGGGACTGTTCACCGCGCACCCCGACTTCGGCGAGGACACGACCGCCCTGTTCAACCTGCTGACCGGATACGCGGGCGGCTACAAGTGGAAGAAGCTCCTCGTGGCGCCGCTCGACCTGCGCGACCAGATCGTCGCGCTGATCGAGCGCGAGCGGCGCCATGCGCAGGCGGGCCGTCCCGCGCGGATCATCGTCAAGATGAACGCGCTGGTCGAGCCGTCGGTGATCGACGCGCTGTACGGCGCCTCGCAGGCCGGCGTGACGATCGAGCTCGTCATCCGCGGCATCTGTTGCCTCCGCCCCGGTCTGCCGGGCGTCTCCGAGAACATCCGGGTGATCAGCATCGTGGACAAGTTCCTCGAGCACAGCCGCATCTCCTACTTCGAGAACGGGGGTGATCCCGAGGTATACTTGGCGAGCGCCGATTGGATGCCCCGCAACTTCTGGCGGCGCATCGAGACCGTCTTCCCCATCGCGGACCCCAGTCTGCAGGCGCGCATCGTCGGCGACATCCTGCAGCTCGTGCTCGCCGACAACGTCAAGGCGCGCGAGCTGTTGCCGGACGGCACGTACCGTCGCCGCACGCGCGTCGAGGGCGATCCGGTGACGCGATCCCAGGTCGCGCTGCAGCACCTCGCCCGCGAAGCCGCGCGCGAGGGAGGGGAGCCTCGTCCCCCCTTCGTCCCGATCGTGCGACGCCCGCGCTCGAGCGGCGCAGCCGCCGAGCCGACGCCCCTGGCGGAGCGCACCCGCGATTCCGCCTGATCAGGGCATCGCATGCGCCTCCTGGTCGTCCGACACGCCATCGCAGAAGACCGGGAAGCGTTTGCGCGCTCGCACAAGGACGACGCCGCCCGGCCCCTGACGCCCGACGGGCGGCGCAAGATGGCGCGCGCCGCCGAGGGCCTGAAGCAGCTCGTCCCGGAGCTCGAGCTCCTGGCCGCCAGCCCGTACAAGCGGGCGCTCGAGACCGCCGAGATCATCGCCCACGCGTACGGCGATCAGCGCGTCGAGCGCGTGGGGGAGCTCGCGCCCGGCGCGGGGATCGACCGCGTCATCGGGTGGCTCACAGGGCAGGCCGCCCGCAGCACGGTCGCGATCGTGGGGCACGAGCCGGACTTGAGCCAGCTGGTGTGCGCGCTGCTCGCGGGCTCGAACGGGCCGTTCCTCGAGCTCCGCAAGGGCGCCGCCTGCCTGCTCGAATTCCCCGGCGCGATCGGCAAAGGGGCGGCGACGCTCGACTGGTTCCTCGGTCCCAAGCACCTCCGCCGCCTCGCCGGCGATGACTAAGCGCCCCGGCGACCTGCTCACCCGCCCCGCGCCGGCCGCCGCGGCCCTGGTCGGCCTCGCCCTGCTGGACGAGGCGCGCGAGGGGTGCGGGCGGCTGGCCACCCTGGATGACGCCGAGGCGCTGCACGACTTTCGAGTGGCGCTGCGGCGACTGCGCTCGGTGCTGCGCAGCTTTCGCTCGGAGCTGGGCGACGCCGTACCGAAGAAGCTGCAGCGCCAGCTGCGCGACGTCACGCGCGCGACCGGCGCGGCGCGGGACGCCGAGGTGCAGCTCGGCTGGGTGCGGAGCCACCGCGCCGAGCTGGGGCGGCGCCTGCCGCCCGGCCTGCCGTGGCTGCTCGCCCGGCTCGCGCAGCAGCAGGACGAGGCCTACGCCGACATCCGCCGCACGGTGCCCGGGGAGTTCCGCCAGCTGGAGCGCCGAGTACGTCGTGGCCTGAGCACGACGCTGCTCGATGAGAGCCCGGCCGCCCCGCCGTTCGCGACCGCCACCAGCCGGCTGATCCGAGAGCACGTGGCCGAGCTCGAGCAGGAGGCCGAGGTCGCGCGCTCGGGCCCTGACGCGGACGCGATCCACGCCGCCCGCATCGCGGTGAAGCGGCTGCGCTACCTGCTCGAGCCCCTCGCCGCCGAGCGGCCCCGGCTCGTCCCCATGCTCGAGTCGCTGAAGCAGCTTCAGACGCTGCTGGGCGAGCTGCACGACCTGCACGTCCTCGGGGCGGCGCTCGGAGTCGCGGTTGCCGAAGCCGCCGCCGAGCGGGCGCGCCGTCTCCATGCGGTCGCGCTGCGGGGGTCCCCGTCTCCGCCGCGTGCTCGAGGCCGGCGACCCGGCCCCCGGCCGGCCAGCGCCGGGCTGCTCGCCCTGGCCCGACTCGCCGGCCGAACGCAGGATGAGCTGTTCGGCCGCCTCGAAGCGGAATGGTTCGCCGGGCCGCTCGCGCGGCTCACGCACGATGCGCGTGCCTTCGCCGACGACCTGGCGGCCAGCTCCGTCCCACCGCCTACTCCACGCCTCCCCCGGTCCCGCGCCGCACGCCGCGCGGCGTTACCGAGCCGTTACACTCGACCAGCTTCTCCGTGACGTGGTCGTGTTCGCTTCAGCGTCGCTGCATCGGGACCACAGCGTAGCTTCCAACTCAATCCCCAAGGAGGGGAAACAGCCCATGCCGTTCTCCTATCGTCGGGCGCTCGGGATCACAGTCGCCGCCGTCGCGACGAGCACCGCGGCACTCGCGGCGCAGGCTCCAGCACCGCCGCAGGTGACCGTCGGAGGCCTGGTATACACGCAGTACGTCTACCAGCTGAAGGACTCGGTCAACCACTTCAATAATTTCGACATCACGCGAGCGTACCTGAACGTCCTCGGCCGGTTCGCGGGTGGGGTCACGGCGAGGCTCACGGTCGATGTCCAACGCTTCGGCACCATCGCGACCACTCCCCCCACGACTGACAACTCGCTCAGGCTCCGACTCAAGTACGCGTTCGCGACGTATACGCCGCCGGGGAGCCCCGTCACCTTCAAGGCCGGCTTGATCCACACGCCATGGCTCGACTGGGAAGAGGCGGTGTGGGATTACCGCATGCAGGGTACGATGGCGACGGACCGCGCCGGCTACCTGTCGGCAGCGGACTACGGGGTAGGCGTGGACGGCAAATGGATGGCTGACAAGGTCAACTTCCAGTTCACCGTCGTCAACGGGACGTTCTATTCGGGCACTTCGGCGGGCACCGGCAAGGACGCGCAGGCGCGTGTCTCAGTCCGGGTGCTCGACACCAATGA